>Ga0316613_10000182_pt1 | contig 72405 bp, 62 predicted proteins | sample OWC_soil_day10_C_2_FD_207647 | JGI IMG/M metagenome (GOLD analysis project Ga0316613, IMG submission 207647) | Wetland soil microbial communities from Old Woman Creek delta, Ohio, United States - OWC_soil_day10_CT_b | ecosystem: Environmental > Terrestrial > Soil > Wetlands | place: USA: Ohio...
GCGGCGCGGCGACGGCTTTCCCGCTGTTGCAACTTGCCTGCGCGCTGCATGGCCAGATGGCGACTTTTGCCGAGGCGGGTGTGAGTGACGGTACAAAATGAGTTCCCCGGCGATGCGCGCCGCCGAATGCCACAATTGAACGAATACCCAGCTAGGGGGATGAAGCCATGAATACCGAAGCCGAACGCAACGCCCGCCATGCCGCAAGAATGGCGCGCAAGAAGGCGCTGATCGACCAGCATATTGCGCAGGCCAATACCGATGCCGGCGTGCTGCTGATCCTCACCGGCAACGGCAAGGGCAAATCTTCGTCGGCGTTCGGCATGGTCGCGCGCGCGTTGGGCCACGGCCTGAAAGTCGGCGTGGTGCAGTTCATCAAGAACCGTACCGATACCGGCGAGGAGGGGTTCTTTTCGAAACTGCCCGGCGTGGAATGGCATGTGATGGGCGACGGCTTTACCTGGGATACGCAGAACCGCGAGCAGGACACCAAGACCGCGCAGGCTGCATGGGCCGTGGCGCAACGCATGTTGCGCGATGCCACGTTCGATCTGGTCGTGCTCGACGAGCTGACCTACACGATCCAGTACGGCTATCTGGATGCCGACGTGATCGTGCGCGATCTGCAAAGCCGGCCGCCCATGCAGCACGTGGTGATCACCGGCCGTGGCGCGCAGCCGGCATTGATCGAGATCGCCGATACGGTGACCGAGATGCAGCCGGTGAAGCACGCGTATGAAGCCGGCATCCGTGCGCAGAAAGGTGTGGAGTGGTGATGCGCAGGATTGCCTGTCTGTTTGTCTTTGCCGCCCTATGTTGCCAGGCAGCGCCGACGGTTAAAGATGATCGCGGGCAGACCATCACGCTGGCGCAGCCGGCGCGGCGCATCGTCACGCTGTCGCCGCACCTGACCGAAGACCTCTACGCCATCGGCGCCGGCAATCTGATCGTCGGCACGGTCGATTACAGCGATTATCCGGCTGCGGCCAACAAGATCACACGCATTGGTGGTTACAACGGCTTTGATCTGGAGCGCATCCGCGCGCTGAAACCCGATCTGATCCTGGCCTGGGACAGCGGTAACCCACCGCAGCAACTGGCGCTGGTCGCCGGCCTGGGCATCCCGGTTTTTTACGACAACGTGGGCAAAATGGCCGACATCCCCGGCGTGCTGGAGCGCCTGGGCGTGCTGACCAGGCACGAGGCCGAGGCCCGCGCTGCGGCGGCGCAGTGGCGCCAGCGCATGGACCAACTGGCGCGGCGCTATGCCGGCAAACGCCCGGTGCGGGTGTTCTACCAGGTGTGGGACCGGCCGCTGATGACGATCAACGGCCAGCAGATCATCTCGGACGCGCTGCGCTTGTGCGGCGCGGTCAACGTGTTTGCCGATCTGCCGGCGATTGCGCCGACGGTCGACGAGGAGGCGGTGCTGGCCGCCAATCCGGAAATCATCGCGACCAGCGGCGAACCGGGCATGCAGGCCGGCGTGCTGGCGCGCTGGCAGCGCTGGCCCAAGCTTGCCGCCACGCGCAACGGGCAACTGGTAACCTTGCCGCCCGATCTCTTGAGCCGCAAAGGCCCGCGCTTTATCGACGGCGCCGAAGCGCTGTGCCGCGCTGTCGACAAGGCGCGCCAGCCATGAGGCACCGCCCGCTCAGTGTGGCCCGTCTGCTTGCCGTGCTGGCGGGCTTGCTGGCGCTGCTGGCGCTGGCAGTGACCGCAAGTCTGTGCCTGGGAAGCACGCCTTTTCGGCCGTGGCAGCTGTGGCAAGCCGGCAGCGATGCCGAGCTCGCGCGCGATATCGTGCTGAACCTGCGCCTGCCGCGCACGCTGGCGGCAATCGCGGTCGGCGGCTTGCTGGCGCTGGCGGGCGCGCTGCAGCAGGTATTGCTGCGCAATCCGCTGGCCGATCCGTATGTACTGGGCACGTCCGGCGGCGCGAGCGTCGGCGCGCTGACGGCGATGCTGCTCGGCGGCGGCGCGCTGGCGGTTAACCTCGGCGCCGGTTGCGGCGCGCTGGCCGTTACCCTGCTGGTTTTCCTGCTGGCCGGGCGCGACCATTCCGCCAGCCAGGCGCGGCTGCTGTTGACCGGCGTGGCGCTGGCGGCATTTTGCGGCGCATTAACTTCCCTTTTGCTGAGTATTGCGCCCGACGGCCTGCTGCGCGGCATGGTGTTCTGGCTGCTCGGCGATCTGGCTGGCGCGCGCTGGCACTGGGCGCTGCCGCTGCTCGGTGCATTGCTGTTGCTGGTCTGGCCGTTCGCGCGCGATCTCAACCTGTTGAGCATGGGCCAGCAGCCGGCGCATGCGCTCGGCGCGCAAACGCAGCGCCTGCAATGGCTGCTGTATTTCGTCAGCGCCGCAGCCACCGCGCTGGCGGTAACCACGGCCGGCATGATTGGCTTCGTCGGGCTGATCGTTCCGCACGCGTTGCGGCTGGTGCTGGGGCAGGATCAACGCCTGCTGCTGCCCGCCTGCGCGCTGACCGGCGGCACCGTGCTGCTCGCCGCCGACGTGGCCAGCCGCATCGTCCTCGCCCCGCAACAATTGCCGGTCGGCGTGATTACCGCGCTGGTCGGCGTGCCGGTATTCCTGTGGCTGTTGCAGCAGAGGGCGCGCTGATGCTGACGACGAAAAAATTGACCATCGCGCGCGGCGGCCGCGTGTTGTGCCGAGATCTGGATCTGGCGATTTCAGCCGGGCAGAGCTGGCTGATCCTGGGCGAGAACGGCTGTGGCAAGAGCACGCTGCTGGCGACGCTGGCCGCATGGCTCGCGCCGGAATCGGGAACCCTCCACCTGCAGGGCAAGCCGCTCGCCGACTGGCCGGCCAATCAGCGTGCTCGGCGACTCGCCTGGCTGCCGCAGGGCGACGAGAACCCGTTCCCGCTGTCGGTGCTGGAAAAAACGTTGACCGGACGCCACCCGTACCTGGGGCGCTGGGAGTGGGAAAGCGCCGCCGATCTGGCGCTGGCACAGGCACAGCTCGCACGGCTCGATCTGGCCGGCCTCGCACAGCGCGATCTGGCGACGCTCTCGGGCGGCGAGCGCCGGCGCGTGGCGCTGGCTACGGTACTGACGCAGCAGGCCGATCTGCTGCTGCTCGACGAACCGCTGTCGCAGCTCGACCTGCGCCACCAGCAGCAGGCGCTCACGGTCCTGCGCGAAGAAAAAGCCGCCGGCCGCACGCTGCTGGTGGTCGGCCACGACCCGAACCACGCCGCGCAGTTTGCCAGCCATGTCCTGCTGATGTTCGGCGACGGCCGCTGGCTGGCCGGCCCGGTCGATGCGATGTTGACCAGCGAGAATCTCAGCGCGCTGTATCACTATCCGGTGCGTGCACTGAGTGCTGGCGGGAGTACGGTGTTTGTTCCGGAGGCGGCATGCAGCTGATCCTGCTGCGGCACCCGCCCGCGCTCGGCGCTGCGGGTCTCTGCTATGGGCGGCTGGATATTGAAGCCGACCCCGCGCAGATCGACGCCAGCGCAGCGGCAGTCGCTGCGTGGCCGGGGCTGCCGGTGTTCACCAGTCCGGCGCGGCGCTGCCTGGCCTTGGCGCAGCGGCTGCACCCGGCGCCACAAATCATCCCCGGGCTGCAGGAGCTCGATTTCGGCCGCTGGGAAGGCGTGCGCTGGGACGATGTGCCGCGCGCGGAGCTCGATGCCTGGGCAGCGGATATCTGGCATTACCGCCCCGGTGGCGGCGAGAGCGCGGCGATGCTGTTGGCGCGCTGGCAGCGGCTGGTTGCGCGTTGGCAGGCTGCCGATGTGGAGCGCGCGGTGGTGGTGAGCCATGCGGGGGTGATCCGCATGGCGCTGGCCGAGGCGGGGTTGATTGCGGAAGCGGCGCGGTGGGATTGGCCGGTGGAGTATGCGAGGGCGTATGTGATTGAGGTTTGATTGGTTGTGGTTGTGTTTCGGAGATCGTCATACCGGCGAAGGCCGGTATCCAGTATTCACCGAAGCCTCTGGATCCCGACCTTCGCCGGGATGACGATAAGTTGTTGAGTGCTCTGACTCGGGTTCGTTGGCGTGAGGTGGCTGGTTTTAAGCGCCCTTCGGCGCGTTGTTCTTGGTGCCGGTCGCGCCCGGCTGGCGTGGTACTTTCTTTGCTTCTGCAAAGAAAGTACCCAAAGAAAGCAGCCCCCAACGTCCGCCCCTCCGGGGTGCCCTGCGTCGGTCGCGAGCCTGGGTCTCGCTCCACTCCTCGGCGGACTTACAGGGGTTTGGGGTGGTGCTAGTAACGATGTGGATGAATAAAAGGGTAGAGAGGTTTGTACTTTGATCGTCATACCGGCGAAGGTGACCAACGGGAATGCAGAGCCCGGTATCCGACCGAAGGGAGTGCAGAGCCAGTAACCCCGCCAGATAAATACCCTGGACCCCGGCCTACGCCGGGGTGACGATGCTGGTTTTATGCGCCCTCCGGCGCGTTGTTTTTGGTGCCGGTCTCGCCCGGCTGGCGTGGTACTTTCTTTGCTTCTGCAAAGAAAGTACCCAAAGAAAGCAGCCCCCAACGTCCGCCCCTCGGCGGACTTGCAGGGGTTTGGGGTGGTGCTCAATAACGATGTGGATAGGCTGCATTGCGAATAGTGCGTAGCCCGATTTGTGTATACACAGCATACGTGCGATTACGCTGCGCTAATCGCACCTACGGCCCTGGTTTCAGATGCTCACAATCGAGATCTGAAGTATATCTTTTCAAGCTCGCAAGGCGACATTCACGTCCTTTGTTCTTGCAATAGGTACAAATATTGTTCCGAACCGTGCTTGTCCTCTTCTGCGGAACAGTATGCAGATGAACTTTCGAAATTCTCTGTACGTTCAGTCAAGATCGAGAAAGACAGGGGAATGATCTACCTTGTGACAGAAAAAAATACTTTTCAGCATCAACTGTTTACGCGTGAACGAGGATTTGCCTTCTCGATTGATTCTACGGACCAGCATGCACAGTCGGATCAAGAGTTATTGCCTGTATGTGCAGGCTGGTATGTATTTGATAGGCGACTTTAGCCTAATAGGATCTTAAATCGCGGCTCTGGTACACAATCATGAATTAGCACCACCCCGCTCCCCTGCAAGGTCGCCGAGGAGTGGAGCGAGACCCGGGCTCGCGACCGACGCAGGGCAGCGCGGAGCGCCGGCCGTTGGGGGCTGCTTTCTTTGGATACTTTCTTTGCAGAAGCAAAGAAAGTATCACGCCAAGCCGGGCGCGACCGGCACCTAAAAAACGCGCCGAAGGGCGCTTTAAATCGTATGTTGCAGGGTAGAACGATGAGCACAGCAAGTTTATTGAGCGAGCCGGATGCAGGGCGCGAAGGACGGAGCACAGGAACCGGAATGTACATGGATGTACATGAGGATTCCGAGCACCGCCCGACAAAGCCATGCGCCGGCGTAGCCAATAAAACCCTGATGATCCAAGGCTGCACCTCCGATGCCGGCAAGAGCACGCTGGTCACAGCCCTCTGCCGCCTGCTCGAACGCCGTGGCGTGAAAGTCGCGCCGTTCAAGCCGCAGAACATGGCGCTCAACAGCGCGGTGACGGCGGACGGTGGCGAGATCGGGCGGGCGCAGGCGGTGCAGGCTGCGGCTTGCCGCATTCCGGCGCATACCGATCACAATCCGGTGCTGCTCAAACCCACCGCCGATTGCACGGCGCAGGTGATCATCCATGGCAAGGCGATCGGCAACCTGAGCGCCATCGATTACCTCGCCTACAAGCGGCAGGCCAAAACGGCCGTATTCGAATCATGGCGGCGCTTGGAAGCTGCGCATGAGGCCGTGGTGGTGGAAGGCGCGGGCAGTCCAGCGGAAATCAATCTGCGCGAGGGCGACATCGCCAACATGGGCTTTGCCGAAGAGGCCGATTGCCCGGTCTGGCTGGTGGCCGATATCGATCGGGGCGGGGTATTTGCACATATCGTTGGCACGCTGGCGTGCCTGTCGGAGTCCGAGCAGGCACGCATCCAGGGTTTCATCATCAATCGCTTTCGCGGCGATTTAAGTCTGCTGCAGCCGGGGCTCGACTGGCTCGAAGCCAAGACCGGCAAGCCGGTGCTCGCCGTACTGCCCTATCTGCACGGACTCGACATTGCCGCCGAGGATGCCGTGCCGCGCCTCAAGGGCAAAGATGCGCCGTATCGCGTGATTGTCCCGGCGCTGCCGCATATCGCCAACCACAGTGATTTCGATCCATTCCTGCAGCTCGACGGCGTCGATTTCCGCTTTGTCGGGCCGGGGCAGGCGATTCCGCCCGCCGACCTGATCATCCTGCCCGGTAGCAAGAATACGCGCGGCGATGTGGGCAAGTTGTTCGAATGGGGCTGGGACAAGGCGATTGCGCGCCATCTGCGTTACGGCGGCAAGCTGATCGGCGTGTGCGGCGGTTACCAGATGCTGGGCGAGGTCATTGCCGATCCGCATGGCATCGAGGGCGAGCCCGGTAGCACCCAAGGTTTGGGGCTGCTGCCGCTGACCACCGTGATGGCGCAGGAGAAAACGCTGCGCGATGTTTGCGGCACGCTCTCGCTATCGGGCCGGACCGTAACCGTGCGTGGTTACGAAATCCATCACGGTGAAACCGCAGTTCCCGCACCGGCACCGCTGCAACTCGAGGGCCGGCCCGACGGCGCCTTGAGCAGCGATGGCCAGGTGCTGGGCAGCTACCTGCACGGCATCTTCGACGAACCCGCCGCGCTGAACCTGGTGCTGGAATGGGCCGGCTGCGACAGCCGCGCCAGCCAGCGTACGTCCGACATCCTGGATGCGGCGATCGATCGCCTGACCGATGCGCTGGAAACCGCGCTCGATTGGGATCGCGCCCGTAGCGCAGGATTGTCCTTGCCATGAAAACGCTGATTCTTGCCATCCAGTTCATGACGCGCATCCCGACGCCGCAGGTGCGCGATTTCAAACCGGAAATGCTGGTGGCGTGCGCGCGCTGGTTCCCGCTGGTGGGGCTGCTGATCGGCGGCGCGCTGCTGACGGCAGTCTGGCCCGCCAGCCGGGTCGATCCGTGGCTGGCCGCTTGGGCCGGCGTGCTGGTGTGGGCGCTGGTGACCGGCGGTCTGCATCTGGACGGCCTCGCTGACGTGGCCGATGCGCTGGGTGCGACGCACCGCGACCGCGAACGGCTGATGATCGCGATGAAAGACCCGCACCTGGGCAGTTTTGGTGTGCTCACCTTGATCCTGCATCTGGCGGGCAAATTGGTCCTGCTGATGCTGCTCGCGCGCGGCGCGCACTGGGCCGCGCTGCTGCTGATCCCGGCCTGGGCGCGGCTGGGCGTGCTGTACTGGCAGACGCTGCCGGCGCTGGTTCCCGGCATGGGCGAGCAATTTTCCTGGGCCTTGCCGCGTCGCGCCCGGTTGGGGTGGCTGGTTCTGCTGCTCGCCGCATCGGCCTGGCTCGTGCCCGTTCTGTTGCTTGCGCCGCTGGCGATCTGGCTCTACCGGCGCTGGTTGCTCAAAACGCTCGGCGGGATGAGCGGCGACTGCCTCGGCGCCGGGGTCGAAGTGGTGGAGTTGGCGCTGCTGTTGCTGGTCGCGGTGATCTGACATGCGGCATGGTCTGGGACGAGTTGCGCGCGGGCTGATCCTGCTCGGCGTCGTGCTCGGGCACGGACTGCTGCTGGCCTTGCCGGGACCGACACATGCGCCATTGGCCGCGATTTCCGAATTGCAGGTGATGCTTGAAAATGCACCCCGATCACCTGCCGCAGCAGCACCCTTGCCGGAGAAACACGCGCCAGCCGTCGCGGCCAAGCCGCGTGCTGCGGCGCCATCCCCCCGGGTGGCGTTGCCCGTTCCCGTTATTCAGCAACCCATGGCTATCCCGCCCAGCGAATCCACTCTCGCGGCCATGCCGGTTTTGCCGGTGCTCCCAAGTGGCGCTCCGGAAAAAAATACGGATGCCGCCGGATCAGGGCGCGAGACCAAGCCGGCGACCAGTGGCGCTGCCGCGCCGGGTGTTCGCACGGCCGCCAGTTGCGATACGCGGCTGCTGGATTCGGATTACCCGACCTCGGCGCGCCGCGATGAACTGGAGGGCCGGGTGGTTGTGCAGGTTCGCGTACTGCAATCCGGACGCGTGCAGGAACCCAGGGTGGTCAAGGGCAGCGGCTTTGCCGTGCTGGATGCGGCGGCGCTGCGGGCGAGCGCGCACTGGCACTGTACGCCGGCCCGGCAGAATGGTGAGGCGGTGGAGTCGTCGGTGGCAGTGCCGGTGGTGTTTAGACTGGGTGATTGAGACGCAGACGGCTCAAGTCGTTGAGAGCTTAAACCCGCTGAAAAACCGTGCGGTTGTGGCCCTGTGTCTTGGCGCTGGTCAGCGCGATATCGGCGGCGAGGAGGATGTCTTCCAGCGTGTGGATTTCGTCGACCAGGACAGAAAGGCCGATGCTGACCGTGATCAGGAATTTCTCGTTTTTCGGCGTGACGACTTGCTGTTCGGCGATCGCGTCGCGCAAGCGGCTGGCCACCGCGTTGGCGCCTTCCTGCGAGGTGTCGGGCAGCAGCATGGCCAGTTCCTCGCCGGAATAGCGCCCGAGCAGATCGTAATCCCGCACGCAGGACTGGGCGCAGCGCGCCAGGTACTGCACCGCCAGATCGCCGGCGTGGTGGCCGTATTGCTCGTTGATTTTCTGGCAGTGATCGAGGTCGATGATCATGAGCGCCGCGCTGCGGCCGGTGCGTTGCACATGGTTGATCTGTTTTTCGGCCAGCTCCATGAAACGCACCCGGTTCCAGGTGCCGGTGAGCGGGTCGATGCCGCGTTCGGCCTCGCAGTCGGCTTGCAGCGTCTTGTTTCTTTGCCACAAAAATACACACGCCGCGGCAAGGAGCAGCGTGCTGGCTGACGTGGCGACGAGTAACAAATCAAGCGTTTCTTTGGATAGCGTGCTCAACATGGTGCGTGCATCTCATGGGTCTTTGATCCCTAGTGTAGCCGGTTGGTCCCGGTTTGGCAGGCCGCCCGTTTCCAGCGACAACGATTTGCCTGGTTGCGGGTTTGTCACCTTGGTTGCCAGAGCCTAAAATCCGCGCATGCAAAAAATTCTCCTTATTCGCATGTCGTCGATGGGCGACATCATCCATACCTTTCCGGCCGTGACCGATCTGGCGGCGGCGTGTCCGGATGCCCAAATCCACTGGGTGGTCGAAGAGGCGTTTGTCGAGCTGGCGCGCCTGCATCCGGCCGTGCACAAGGTGCTGCCTTTTGCCTTGCGCCGCTGGCGCAAAAGTCTGTTTTCGGCGCAGACCCGCGACGAGATGGCGGCTTTCCGCTACAAGCTGCGCCTGGCCAACTACGATCTGGCGATCGATACCCAGGGCCTGCTCAAGAGCGCGATTGTCGGAAAGCTCTCGGGCGCACCGCTGGCCGGATGCAGCCGCAAAACGGTGCGCGATCCGCTGGCCACGCTGTTCTTCGATCGCAAATACGATATCCCGCCGGTGCATATCATCGAGCGCAACCGCCTGCTGGTCGGCGCTGCGGCAGGATATACCCCGCAGGGTGTGCTGGACTACGGCATCCGCCCGCCCGATCTGCAGCTTGATTGGCAACCGCCCACGCCCTATGCCGTCTGCCTGACCGCAACGGCGCGCGAAGCCAAATGCTGGCCGGAGGCCGACTGGATCACGCTGGGGCGCTGGCTGCAGACGCAGGGGTTGACCCCGCTTTTCCCTTGGGGTGCGCCGCATGAAAAAGCCCGCGCCGAACGCCTGGCCGCGGCCTTGCCGGGCAGCGTGGTGCCGCCGCGTTTCAGCTTGGTCGAAGGCGCCCGCCTGCTTGCCGACGCACAGATCGCTATCGGGGTGGATACCGGGCTGATGCATCTGGCCGCGGCGGTGGATACGCCGACCGTCGGCATCTTCGTCGATTCCGATCCGCATCACGCCGGCGCCACCGGGCGCTTGTTCTCGCAGAGCCTGGGCGGGGTGCAGCAGCCGCCTTCGGTTGCCGCGGTGATCGAGGTGGTGAAGGCGGGTCTCATGGCGGGAGTGGTGGCATGAACCTGATCTGGCGCGCGTTCTACCGTTTGTTGCTCTGGCTGGCCTTTCCGCTAGCGTTCCTGTATCTGCTCAAGCGTTCGCGCAAGCAGCCCGATTACCGCCGCCACTGGGGCGAGCGCCTGGGCTTCTATCCGCCGCGCCCGGCGGGCGCCGCCCGGCCGATCTGGCTGCATGCGGTGTCGGTCGGCGAAATGCGCGCCAGCGCGCCGCTGGTCAAGGCCCTGAAGGCGCGCGATCCGGCCCGCCCGATCCTGCTGACCTGCATGACGCCGACCGGGCGCGCCACGGCGCAGGAATTGTTCGGTCAGGATGCCGAAATTGCCTTTCTGCCCTACGACTACCCCGGTGCGGTGCGCCGCTTCCTTGCGCATTTCCAGCCCCGGCTTGGCCTGCTGATGGAAACCGAGCTGTGGCCGAACCTGATCCAGACTTGCGCCGATGCTGGTGTTCCGCTGTTGCTGGCCAATGCGCGCCTGTCAGAGAAATCGCTTAACGGCTATCTGCGCGTGAAGCCCTTGATCGCGCCGGCCGTGGCGCGGCTTTCCGGGGTGCTGGCGCAAAGCCCGGCCGATGCCGATCGCCTGCGGCAACTGGGCGCGCAAGCTGTCGAAGTGGTGGGCAACATCAAGTTCGACAACCTGCCGCCGGCGCCGCTGGTCGAGCGCGGGCAGGGCTGGAAAGCCGCGCTGGCCGGGCGCCGGCTGCTGCTGTTTGCCTCGAGCCGCGAGGGCGAGGAAATCCTGTTGCTGGAGGCGCTCAAGCGCGCCGGTTGGCCCGATGACCTGTTGCTGCTGCTGGTGCCGCGCCATCCGCAGCGCTTCGATGAAGTTGCGGCCTTGCTGGCGCAGCAGGGTTTGCCGGCCGTGCGCCGCAGTGCCTGGGAAGGTGACGCGCTGGCGCCGCAGGTGCGGGTGCTGCTCGGCGACAGCATGGGCGAGATGACCGCGTGGTTCGCGCTGGCCGAGGTGGTGGTGATGGGCGGCTCGATCCTGCCGTTCGGCAGTCAGAACCTGATCGAGGCCTGCGCCGTCGGCGCACCGGTGCTGCTCGGGCCATCGGTGTTCAATTTTGCCCAGGCCGCCGAGTTGGCGCTCGAATGCGGCGCAGCGCGCCAGGAACCGGATGCCGATGGCTTGGCGCGAGCTGCCTTGCAGCTGCTGGTCGATGCGGATGCCCGGGCTGCAATGGGGCAGGCTGGGCGCGAATTTGCCGCTGCGCACCGGGGCGCGACGCAGCGCCTGCTCGATTACTTGGTGCGCAACGTGCCGAGTTGATGCAGTGCCAGCCCGGCCAGGATCAACCCCGAGCCGATCAGGATATTGCGCGTCAGCACTTCGTTGTTCAGGAAATTGCCGAGCCACAACGCGGAGACGGTGGAAATCATCGGAATCAGCGCGATCTGGGTGGGGCGGCATTCGCGGATCAGCCAGAAATACAGGCTCATCGCCACCACCGAACCGAACAGCGCCAGGTAGAAAATGGCGCCCAGCGTTCGCAGCGGTATCGCTTCTGGTACCGGCATGCCGTATGCCAGCCAGAGCGCGCCGCTGATCACCGTGCCCACCGCCATCGAGCCGGTGCTGATCACCACGGTATCCAGCCCCTGTGAATAGCCCTTCAGTTTGACCATGCCCGCACTGTTGACCGACATCGCGGCCAGTACGGCCAGAAGCGCCGGAATGCCGTCCGGGCGCAGGCTCAGTCGCCCTGAAAAAATGAAGACCAGCCCGCAGATCGCCAGCACGATGCCGATCAGCTCGTTGCGGGCAATGTGTTCATCGAGCCAGATGCGGGCAAAAATCGCCGTGGCCAGCGGTGTCAGGCCGTGGATCACGGCAACGAGTCCGGAATTCAGATACTGCGATGCCCAGTAGGTGCAGATCATCGATATTGCCGTGCCGCCGCCGGCAGCGAGCCAAGCCGGCCAGGCCCGTCGCCAGGGCGGAAGCTTGCAGCGACCCACGATAAGCAGCGGCAACATGGCGAGGAATGCCAGTGAAAAGCGGACCAATAGCGAAACGCTGTAATCGATGCCGGTGACGCCCCACTTGATGGCGAGCGCGGTGGTGGACCAGATACAGACAAGAGACAAGCCGCCAAGAAGGTGGGCAAACATGGGCATCGGGAAAGGCGGCCTGCGCCAGCCTAGTCGGAGGAATCAAGCCCCCATTTTGCCAGCAATCGAGGGAGTGTGCCGTTCGATCGCCTTGGCAATAACGCCGATAACATGGTGGGGCGCGCCCCGGTTTGCGGATCAATTCCGAGTGGAATGCTCGGGTATAATAGGGTTTTGACGAGGAGAATCGATCATGGCGAATCTGTTTGCCGAGCCCGCAGCATCCTTTGATGAACCGATCGCACTGCTGTCGGCCTGCCATGACCGGGTGCGCCATTATGCTGGCCTCGCGCTCAAGCTGGCGCAATACCTGCCTGAGCATGGTGCGGACAAGCAGGCGCGCGAGGCCGCCAGTTCGATCCTGCGCTATTTCGATGTGGCGGCGCCTTTGCATCATCAGGATGAAGAGGAAGACCTGTTCCCTCTGCTGGCGGAGCGCGGCGACGCGGTGCTCAAGGCGTTGGTGGGGATTGCCATGTTCGAACAGCATGTGGAACTGGCTGCGCTGTGGCAGCAGGTCCGCGCCCGCTTGCTCGCCATTGCCACCGGGGAGTCTTCCGATTTCCCGCTGGAACTGGCGACCGAATTCGCCCAGCAATATCCGGCGCATGCCCAGATCGAAGACGAACAGATTTATCCCTTCGCCGCGAAGCTGCTTACCTCGGAAGAGCTGGCCGAGTTGGGCCGGCACATGGCGGCGCGGCGCGGTGTTACCGCTGGCAACACGGCATAGGCCTGACTGTTGCGTGATCAAACTTGTGCCGTGTTCGGTGCGAGACCGCATGTTTCCCGTGGTCGATACCGGACGCGGCCGTTATACTGCCAATCATGAATACGTTGTTGACCCCCCGTTTGGGCGCATTGCGCCTTTTCCGCCGCAGACCCAGGGCCGATGTACTGCTGGCCGGGTTGCCCCAGTTATCGGTGCCCGCTTCTGCGATCCGCACCCTGACCGATCCCGTGGTTTATCGCCAGCAGTTGCTGGCGCAGATCGCCTCGGCGCGCCGGCGCATCCATCTGGCGGCGCTCTACCTGCAGGACGATACGGCTGGGCGCGAGGTGATGGATGCGCTCTACCAGGCCAAAGCCAATCATCCCGACTTGGATATTGCCATTTTTGTCGACTGGCATCGCGCCCAGCGCGGCTTGATCGGCAAGGTCAAAAGCGAAGGCAATGCTGCCATGTACCGCGAATACGCCGAGCGCTTTGGCCCGGGCGTGGCCATTTACGGCGTGCCGGTCAAGAGTCGCGAGCTGTTCGGCGTGCTGCACCTGAAGGGCTTTGTCATCGACGATACGGTGATCTACAGCGGCGCGAGTCTGAATGACGTTTACCTGGCGCGCCACGGCCGTTACCGGCTCGACCGCTACCATTTCATTGAAAGCCCGGACCTGGCAGACTGCCTGAGCAGGTTCATGTTGCAGCATCTGCGCGATAGCAGTGCCGTGCATTCTTTACAGGAATCCGCACGCCCGACGACGCAGGAATTGTTGCCCGATATCCGTCGCTTCCGCTACGAGCTGCAAAATGCGCAATACCAATTCCCGGCGCAGGTGCCGGGCGCCGACGCGGTAGGCGTCACGCCGCTGCTCGGGTGTGGGCGCGGCGGCAATGTGCTGAATGCCGTGGTGATGGCCTTGCTGCGCAACACGCGCCAGCGCCTGGTGATCCTGACGCCCTATTTCAATCTGCCCCGGCCGCTGCGGGTAGTGATCGGGCAATTGTTGCAACGCGGATGCGAGATCACGATCGTGGTTGGCGACAAGACCGCCAACGATTTCTACATCCCGCCGGACGAACCGTTCAAGACCATCGGCCTGTTGCCATATCTGTATGAAAACAACCTGAGGCGTTTTGCCCAGGCACATAGCAGGGAGATCGGTAGCGGACGCTTGAACATCCGACTGTGGCGCCATGCCGACAACAGCTACCACCTCAAGGGCGTGTTCGTCGATGATGACGTTGCCTTGCTGACCGGCAGCAACCTGAATCCGCGCGCCTGGACGCTGGATCTGGAAAACGGCCTCTTGTTGCGTGATCCGCATAAATTGCTGCTGCGCCAGCACGAGGAAGAGCTGGCTGCGATCATGGAGCATACCCAGCGGCTTGCCCATTTCACCGAGCTGGATACGCCGCGCGAATACCCGCCTGCCGTGCAGAAAATGCTCGGTCGCATCCGCCATATCCGGCTGGACCGGCTGTTGAACCGGTTGTTGTAACGGGTTATGCCGAAGGAATGGCGCTCAAGGCACGGTGGGCCAGCAGGCCGATCAATGCGGTACACAGCGCGATGAGCCCCAGTGCGGTTTGCAGGTTGCTTGCATGCGCAAGTGCGCCGATCATGACTGGCCCCAGCAGCAGGCCGATATAAGCCAGGCGGGCAACGCCGGCAATGCCCTCTGCGGGCGCAGTGCCCGGGATGTGTGCGCTGGCAGCAAACAAGACCGGAATCAGGTTGGCGGCGCCCAAACCCGTCAAGGCAAATCCGATGATGGCCGAAACGGGCCAAAGCAGAGCCAGCAGCATGCCGGCAAACGCCAGCGCGGCGCTGTAGCGCAGGAGTGGCACGCTGCCGTGGCGCGCGCGCAGCTTGTCACCGCCAAAGCGGCCGAGTGCCATCCCTCCCGAAAACGCGGCATAAGCGACGCTGCTCCAGGCGTTCGAAGCATGCACGGTATCGCGCAGGTAAATCACGCTCCAGTCGTACATTCCCCCTTCGGCAATCAGTCCCAGAAATGCCAGCCCGCCCAGCGCCCAGATCAAGCGGTTTGCCCGGTTGAGGTGTGACGGTGCAGCGGCATCCTCCCCTGCCGGGTGATGATCGTGCAGCAGGACGCGCGATGCCAGCATTGCGCTCAATGCCGTCAGTACCCCCATGCCAAGGCAGTGCTGCAATGGGGTGACGCCTGCCGCCAGCAGCAGTCCCCCCGCGGCGGCGCCGGCCATGCCTCCCAGGCTGAACATGCCGTGCAGTGCAGACATGATCGGCCGACCGAGCTGTTTCTCCACGGTGACGGCCTGCGCGTTCATGGCTACGTCCAGCCCGGCATTGCTGGCGCCGAACAGCAACAGCAGCGGCAGCAGCATCGTGAACGAGGGCGCCAGCAGAATCAGTGCCAGCATGGCGCCCACCAACAGGCCGCTGTAATGCGAAGCGCGATGGCTGCCGGCGCGGGCGACCCAGCGCCCCACCATCGGCATGGCCAGAATGGCGCCGCCGGCGACGGCGAACATGGCGACGGACAGCATGGCCTCGCTCAGGCCGAAGCGCTGCTGGATGGTCGGAATGTGAATACCCCAGGTGGCAAACGCCGCACCGCAGACAAAAAACAGCAGCATGGTGGCCAGCCGGGCGTGGTGCGGGGAGGGAGCGGTTGAAGGCATGCCTTATCTTCTCATCCGTGAAATAAAAAGGCCAACCGCGAACGGTTGGCCTTTTGCCTTGCAGCTAACTGCGTGATCAGGCTTTCTTGGCGTCGGTCATTGCCTTGGCCTGGATCGCGGTCAGCGCGATGGTGAAGACAATGTCGTCCACCAGTGCACCGCGCGACAGATCGTTCACCGGCTTGCGCAAGCCCTGCAGCATCGGGCCGACGGAGATCACGTTGGCACTGCGCTGAACGGCCTTGTAGGTGGTGTTGCCGGTGTTCAGATCCGGGAAGACGAACACGGTTGCCTGGCCGGCCACCTTGGAGCCCGGGGCCTTGGAAGCGGCAACATCCATCACAGTGGCGGCGTCGTACTGCAGCGGACCATCGAGAGCCAGTTCCGGTGCCTTTTCCTTGGCGATACGGGTGGCTTCGACCACTTTTTCCACGTCCGCACCGGTACCGGATTTGCCGGTCGAGTAGCTGATCATGGCCACGCGCGGGTCGACGCCGAATGCCTTGGCGGAATCGGCCGACTGCAGGGCGATTTCGGCCAGTTCCTCGGCCTTCGGATCCGGGTTGATCGCGCAGTCGCCGTAAACCAGCACCTGATCCGGCATCAGCATGAAGAACACCGACGATACGATCGAGGAGCCCGGTGCGGTCTTGATCAGTTGCAGGGCCGGACGCACGGTGCTGGCGGTGGTGTGCACGGCGCCGGAAACCAGGCCGTCGACATCGTCAACTGCCAGCATCATGGTGCCGAGCACCACGGTATCTTGCAGCTGATCGCGCGCCTGGCCAGCTGTCAGGCCCTTGCTCTTGCGCAGTTCGACCATCGGCGGCACGTAGTTTTCGCGGATGTCGTCCGGATCGACGATTTCCAGGCTGGCCGGCAGGGTAACACCCTGGGCGGCTGCGACAGCCTCGATGACAGCGCGCTTGCCGAGCAGAACGCAATGGGCAATGCCCTTTTCTTCGCAGATTACTGCGGCCTTGATGGTGCGTGGCTCGTCGCCTTCCGGCAGCACGATGCGCTTGTTGGCGGCACGGGCTTTCTGGATCAGCTGGAAGCGGAAGGCTGGCGGCGACATGCGCTTGCTGGCCGGAACCTTGACGGCGGTCATGATGGTGCCGGTATTCAGTTGTTCGGCCACGCTGTCGAGCACCGAGCCCATGCGCGCATCATCGTCGGCAGCCACGGCGGTCGGCAGGCGGTTGATCCGGGTGATCGTGGAGAAGGTATCGCCCTTGGTACGCATGATCGGCATATCGCTGTTGAATGCGCGCGGGGCGAATTCGACCAGTTTGTCGCCGATAAAGCTGTCGTGCGTCAGCAGCAGGCCGGCCAGTTGTACGCCGTTGCTGGCTGCCAGTGCGGTTGCCAGCATCACGTCGTCGCGATCGCCCGCGCTGACGATCAGCGCGCCGGGTTTGAGGCGGTCAATCATTTCAGTGGCCGAACGCGCTGCGACCACGACTTCCTGCACGCGACGCATGGCGATGTCGCCCTGCACCAGGATTTCTGCCTTGAGGTGGCGTGCGATATCCAGCGTGCGCGGCGCCATCAGGGACGGGTTGAAACGGACCACGCCCCACAGCGGGGTGTTGTTCAGTTCCTTCTGCGCGGCGGCGGCATCGAAATTGTCCTGTGCCTTGTTCAGGATCACGCCGGCGACGCTGCGGCCGGTGCTCTTGAGCTGATTGGCCATCAGCTGCACTTCGGACAGGGCGCCTTCGTCGGTGGCGCTGGCCACCAGGATGATTTCGGCCTGCAGCGTGCGGGCGATATCGTTATTCAAGCGGCTGGCGAACGATTGACCCGGTTCGCTGTGCAGACCTTCGATGATCAGCACGTCTTTGTCATGGGCCGCGGTCATGCACAGGCTGACCACATCTTCGAGCAGTTCGTCATTCTGGTTGGCGGAAACGCGCTCGAGCACCTGCTCGATCGGCAGCGGGTTCGGGCTGTCGATGTTGCAGAGTACGCGGGCAAAGTGCGCCGAACGCTCGATGTGGGTTTCATCCTGCGGCACCGGCTTGATGAAGCCGACGCGCAGGCCCTGACGTTGCAAGGCAAGAACCACACCCAGCGTGACGGAGGTCAGGCCGACGTTCTGGCGGGTTGGGGCAAAGAAAAATGTTTGCATGATTTGATCTATCCGGGTTGGGGCGGCCAGCAGGCGCCAAATTGTTTGCCGGGGGGCCGAAAACCGGGCGATTGCCACGCAGTTTTCAGCAACCAGTTACAGACCGCGCGATCATAATATGTTGCAACACCCGCTGTGTAAGGGTTTCAACATGGTTTGATTTAACCCGGATAGAGTGCGCTCTCGGGAGCGGTAATTTGTCGGATCCGGGCGTCAATTGGCGGTACGCAGCAGCGTATTTTAACAAGGGTGACGACCGTTGTTTTGGGTAATTGTTGCGATGCAATATGGAGTATTGGCCGAGCGCGGTCATGGGCGCAAGCGGTAAAAAAAGGTATCTTCCAATTCCGGACGGCCGGTGCCGTGCCAAACCCCTCTTCAAACCGAAAGCCGCGCTGTGCACAAGAATCACCTCTATGGCCATTTGCTGGCCGCATTAACCATCCTGATCTGGGGCACCACCCTGGTTTCCACCAAAACGTTGCTGCTGGTGTTGTCCCCCGAAGAGATCATCGTTTACCGCTTTGCGCTGGCTTATGGTCTCTTGCTGGTGGTGAGCCGCGATGCACTGGGCTGGCGCGGCTGGCGCGAGGAACTGCTTTTCGCCGGGTTGGGTCTGACCGGGGTAACGCTGTATTTCTGGGCCGAGAATGCGGCATTGAAATACACGCTGTCGGCCAATGTCGGGTTGATCGTGTCGTCGATTCCGATCATGACCGCGATGATTGCGCATTTCACCACGCACGACGAAAAATTCGGCTGGAACCTGTTGGCAGGCTTCGTGTTCGCCATGGCCGGCATTGCGCTGATCATCTACAACGGCCGCGTGCTGCAGCTCAACCCGCTGGGAGACACGCTGGCGCTGGCATGTTCGGTGGCGTTTTCCGGCTATTCGGTACTGGCGCGCAAGGTGGCCGTGGACTATGGCAAGCTGGTGGTGGTGCGCAAAACGTTCTTCTGGGGCCTGTTCGCGGCGCTGCCGGTCTGGCTCTTGAGCGGCGGAGCCCATGCCGCGATGCCGAAGCTCGATGGCGCGGCCTGGGCCAACCTGCTGTACCTGGCGATCGTGGCGTCCGTGCTCGGTTACGGCATGTGGAACAAGGCGGTGGGCCTGATCGGCTCGGTGCGCACGTCCAACTATATCTACCTGATGCCGCTGATCACCATGCTCGCGGCGGTGCTGGTGCTGAACGAGCGCATTACCCCGATCATGCTGGCCGGCGGGGCGTTAATCCTGATCGGCGTCTACGTCAACGAACACCGGCGTTTCCGGCCCGCCCGGGCCGCGCAATAAGAGAGAGGCTCTGCCATGACTTTCTGTTCCACCCGCGCTGCCATTGAGCTTGATGACGAGCGGCTGCTGCGCTACAGCCGGCATATCCTGCTCGACGAGATCGGTGTGGCCGGGCAGGAGAAAATACTGGCCGCCCACGTGCTGGTGATCGGCGCGGGCGGTCTGGGCTCACCGGTCGCCTTGTATCTGGCCGCGAGCGGCGTGGGCACGTTGACGATCGTCGACGACGACGTGGTCGACCTGACCAACCTGCAGCGCCAGATCGTGCACAACGCCGAGCGCGTCGGCGCGAACAAGGCAGTCTCCGCTGCGCAGACGCTGCAGGCGCTGAACCCGGATACGCGGGTGGTGGCGGTCACGCAACGTGCCGAAGGCGATGAGCTGAGCGCGCTGGTCGCTGCTGCCGATGTGGTGATCGACTGCTGCGACAACTTTGCCACGCGCCATGCGGTGAACCGGGCCTGTGTTCTGCTTGGCAAACCGCTGGTTTCCGGCGCAGCGACGCGCTTCGACGGGCAGCTGACCGTGTTCGACCCGCGAGAGGCGGCCAGCCCGTGCTACCACTGCCTGTTCGGCGAAGAGGGCGAGGCGAGCGATGGCCCGTGCGCGACCTTCGGCGTGTTCGCCCCGCTGGTTGGCATCATCGGCAGCATGCAGGCCGCCGAGGCGCTGAAGCTGGTCGTCGGGATCGGCGAATCGCCGGTGGGACGGCTGTTGCTGCTCGACGGGCGCACGATGCGCTGGCGCGAAATGCGCTTTGGCAAGGATCCGGCCTGCCCGGTTTGCGGCGGAACGAAATAGACGGCTGCGGCCGGCAACGCAGTGCGCATGCGCTAGGTTCATTTCGCTTGTAGCGCCACGCCCAAGGCGGTAGGCTGAAAAAAGTTTTTACGCGTCGTTCAAATAAAAATTTCTTGAATATCTTGAGAAGAGGATGCTGTCATGTCTGAACCCAAATTCCGGGGGATTGTTCCTCCTGTTCCCGCCATTTTTGACGCCAACGGCCAGTTCGACCGTGTCGGCCAGGGCAAGATGATCGATTTCCTGATCAAAGGCGGGGCGGATGTCTTGCTGTTCAACGGCAGCGCCGGTGAATTCAGCCAGATGTCCGAAGCATTGCGCCTGGAAGTGGCCGAGTTCTGCGTGAAGTATGTGAACAAGCGTATCCCGGTGATCGTGGGCAGCGCGGCGCCCGGCACCGCGGAAACCATCCGCTTCACCCAGCATGCCAAGGATATCGGCGCGGACGGCGTGATCATCGTCAACCCCTACTACTGCAGCCTGACCGAAGAAGCGATCTACCAGCACTACAAGGCGATCACGGCGGCGGTGGATATCCCGATCATCCTCTACAACTTCCCGCGTTTTACCAACCACGATCTGTCGGTCGATCTGGTCAAGCGCCTGGCGCTGGATTTCCCGAATATCGTCGGGATCAAGGATACCGTCGACACCGTGCGCCATACCCGCGACCTGATCCAGGCCATCAAGCCCCTGCGCCCCGACTTTGCCATTTTTGCCGGTTTTGACGAATACATGCTGGAAACGCTGATCATGGGTGGCGATGGCTGCTTCCCGTCCAGCATGAATTTCGCCCCGCACCTGGCCACCGGGCTGATCAAGGCGGTGAAAGAAAAGGACGGCGCCAAGATTCTCGAACTGCAGCGCCAGATCACCCTGATTCCGCCGATGTTCGGGCTGGATACGCCGTTCTATGGCGTATTGAAGGAAGCGGTGAAGCTGGCCGGCGTGGAAATCGACACCTATGCCTTGCCGCCCGCCCATCCGCTGTCGGACGAGAAAAAGGCCAAGGTGCGCGAGACCTTGAAGCAGGTCGGCGTGCTCAAGTAATTGTACTGACTGCATGAAAAGAGCCCTCGCGGTTGGCGGGGGCTCTGGCTCGAATTGTTATCAGTAACAGAATGAAACTGAGCCTGATCTCTTTATTAATCAAATAATTACACCGGTGGAACGCTTTTTATTGGTCAGTCGGATGACACAATAAAAAACCGTTTTGGTGTCGAATATACGTTAGGGCTCTTCCTCAATGAATCCACTGAGTGCTGTTGGCCTTGTGTTTCAAGAGCGGGATGGTGCCCCAATGGCATTCCTCGGTTCTTGCTTCGCATATCACCAACGGACCCACTTTCTTACAGCAGCTCACGTTGTAAAGGACAAGCCCGTTGAACGCCTCGTTATATTGAGTCCACAAGAGGGGGTCTTTTGTCCGCTGCGCGAAGTCCACATTCACCCCACTGCTGATGCCGCAGTGCTCGTTCTGAAGTCCCGCGGGCGAGAAATTGTCGAGCCGTTTTGGGGTTGCGTCGGAAACTACGCCCTCGGAGAAGAGTACTTCGCTTATGGCTTTCCTGAGGATTACCGGGGTCCCAATGAAGGGCAACCGACTGCCCGTCTATTTCGTGGTCACTTCCAGCGTTTCATGAATCACAAGAGTCATATGGGCTATCAGTACGTTGGGGGAGAACTGAGTACCCCATGTCCTGGCGGACTCAGCGGCGGCCCACTGTTTAGGCCGGGGGCGCAAGTCATGGTTACTGGTCTGGTGGCCGAAAATATTGAGGCCGCCACATTTCTCGACGAACAGGAAGTTGTTCTCGAAAACGGAAACGTTGTAAACGAACACTACCGTCGTGTCATTAATTTTGGCGTCGCCGTCATGCTCGATGTCATTGAAGACTGGATCAATGAGCATATTCCTCCACGATTCCAGCCCGGTAGGGCGCGCAAATCTTGATTTGTGCACGCGGAGCAACGCTTCCTCCCACCTTGTCGATCAATTTGAGCCGCCGATTCGGTGCGCAGGTCCGTAGGTGCGATTAGCGTAGCGTAATCGCACGCATGGCCAATCCCGAAAAACCTAAACGGTCAAATCGATGTCCAACTATCGACGCGCATTCGTACCCGGAGGCACATGGTTCTTTACCGTGAATCTGCTGCAACGGCGCGGAAACGATCTTTTGGTGCGCGAGATCGCCACCTTGCGCCGGGTGGTGCGCGATGTGCGCAAGCGGTATGGATTTCATATCAATGCGTGGGTGGTGTTGCCGGATCATCTGCATTGCGTTTTAACCTTGCCACCCGGCGACAGCGATTTCAGCTTGCGCTGGCGACTGATCAAAAGCGGTTTTTCCCGCGCCATGCCAAAAACCGAAACGTTATCCGCGGTGCGCAAGGCTGCCGGCGAGCGGGGAATCTGGCAGCGCCATTATTGGGAGCATCTGATTCGGGATGAGCTGGATTACCGGCGGCATGTCGATTACGTGCATGTCAATCCGTTGAAGCATGGGCTGGTGCAATGTGTGGTGGATTGGCCGTATTCGACATTCCACCGCGATGTGGCTGCCGGCATTTACCCGGCAAATTGGTGCGGTGATCGGGACGAGATGGAGGATGGCGATGATTGACGTGCGTGCGATTACGCTGCGCTAATCGCATCTACGCGCTGAAATATTCATCGCCGGCCTTGGCGAGGCAGCCCGATGGAGCCGGTGCCGGGGGTGCCCGATTTTGGCAAAGTTCACTTTCTCGTGCAGGGCGAAGTTGGGATCGTTGGGTAATGCCGACACCCGACCACTTCGCGGAAACAGCGCGGCGCACAGCTCGCGACTGTAGCCATAGTGGTCCGTTTCCTGCCTCGTGGCTGACAAATTCCGGGTTGCCGCATGCATTTTCCTGTCGCACAATGCCTCGGTTGAAAAGCGGATAACCCCATGCGTCTGTTCGTGAAAAAATACAAGTTGCTGCTCTGGTTGGCCTGCCTGCTGGTCTGCGGTTTTCTTGCCACCAGCATGGTCAGTTACCTGAGCTCGCGCGATGCCATCCGTCACGGGATCAGCGATCAGGCCTTGCCTCTGACCGGCGACAATATCTATTCCGAAATCCAGAAAGATCTGCTGCGTCCGATATTCATTTCCTCCTTGATGGCCAACGATACCTTCGTGCGCGACTGGGTGCTCGGCGGGGAGCGCGATACCGATCAGATCGTGCGCTACCTGAAGGCAATCAAGGATAAATACGGGATGATCACGAGTTTCCTCGTCTCGGATCAGACCCTCCGTTATTACTATGCTGGCGGCATGCTGAAAGACGTCCGGGAAAATGAGCCACGCGATACCTGGTATTTCCGCGTGCGGAACATGAAGGCGCCGTATGAGATCAATGTCGATCCTGATATGGCCAACAGCGACGCCATGACGGTTTTCGTCAATTATCGTTTGCAGGATGAACATGGGAAGTTTATCGGCGCAACCGGTGTCGGCCTGACACTGGATACCATCGGCGGTCTGATTGAAAGTTACCAGACGCGTTTTCAGCGCCGTATCTTCTTTGTCGATCGCACGGGTGCCATCGTGCTGGCGGGTAAATCGATGCAACATCAGCTGGGCTCGATTCACAAGCAGGCGGGACGTGCGAGCATTGCAGGCCAGATCTTGAACAATCGCACCGAACCCACGCAGCTCGAATACCGCAGGGATGCAAGCAATGTTCTGGTCAATTCACGCTTTATTCCGGAGCTGAACTGGTATCTGATCGTGGAACAGGATGAATCCAGCGAGGTGGCGCAGATCCAGAAAGTGTTTTTCGTGAATCTGGCCATCAGCGCGGTCATTACCTTGCTGGTGCTGGGCATTGCGCTTTTCGCGGTGAATCGTTACCAGCGCCGGCTGGAGCGGATGGCGGCTACCGATTCCTTGACCGGCTTGTTGAATCGCCAGGCATTCGAGTTCGTGAACCAGCAAAGCATGCTGTCCGCCGAGCGCAGCGGCCGCTCCTTGTCAGCCATTCTGTTCGATCTGGATCACTTCAAGCAGATCAACGATAGTCATGGACATCTGGCAGGCGATGCGGTGTTGCAGGCGCTGGCGCTAATCATGCGCAGAACCGTGCGGGAAAGCGATGTGCTGTGCCGTTGGGGTGGGGAGGAGTTCCTGGTGTTGCTGCCAGATTGCCCTCTGGCGCAGGCCATCGGCGTTGCCGAGAAATTGCGTGTAGCCATTGCCGAGCACGATTTCCCTATTCCCGATGGCGCCTACCGCATCACGGCCAGCCTTGGCGTTGCGCAATGCCTGCCACAGGAATCGAGCGAGAGTTTCTTCGCGCGAGCGGACCAGGCACTGTATCGCGCCAAGGATGCCGGTAGAAACCGGGTTGAAGTTTCCGGCTGATTCGCTTCTGTCCGCCGCGTCGTTCAGGTTGCGGGCGTGGGCGATTGCAGCGACAACTGCCAGAACCCCACATCCACGTAGCGCCCGAACTTGTAGCCGGTGCCGGGGAAATACCCGACCTTGGCAAAGTTCATTTTCTCGTGCAGGGCAATGCTCGCGTCGTTAGGCAGGGCGAGGCAGCCGATCACCTCGCGGAAACCGCGTGCGCGGATCGCTTCGATCAGCGCGGTATACAGCACGCGCCCGTAACCTTTGCCGGTGGCGCTGGCATCGAAATAGATCGAGGTTTCCACCGTGCCGTCGTAGGCCTTGCGCTCGCGGAACTTGCCGTAATAGGCATAGCCGAGCAGCTTGCCGGCATCGTCTTCCAGCACCAGCCAGTCGAAGGTCTTCTGGATCTTGGCAATCCGCGCGGCGATTTCCTGCGCGCTCACCGGATCGTATTCAAAGGTGATGGTGGTATCGCGGATATACGGGTTGTAGATATCGGCGATGGCCTGGGCATCGGCCAGAGTGGCGGGTCGAATGTGCATGATGGTTACTTGTGGTTGGTCCAGGGTTCGGCGTGGGCGGCGGTGATCCATTCCTGCATGGCCGGCAGGGCCAGGATGGTTTCGGCATAGGCCTGGGCCACCGGCGGCAGCGGAATTTTGTAGGTGACGAAGCGGGTGACGACCGGCGCGTAGAAGGCGTCGGCCCAGCTGAAGCGGCCGAACAGGAACGGGCCATCGGCGCCAAAGCGCGCGCGGCACTCGGTCCAGATCGCGATGATGCGCTCGATGTCGGCCTGGGCTTCCGGCGTGAGGCCCACCTGCAAGCTGGCTCGGATATCCATGTTCAGGATATCGCGCAAGGCGGCAAAGCCCGAATGCATCTCGGCGCAGATCGAACGCGCGGTGGCGCGTGCGGCCACATCTGCCGGCCACAGTCCGCGATCCGGGAATTTCTCGGCTACATATTCGGCAATCGCCAACGAATCCCACACGCGCAATTCGCCGTCGACCAGCAGCGGCACCTTGCCGGTGGGCGAGAACGCCAGGCGCTGACTGCGCGCATCGGGTTCGTACAAGGGCAGCAGCGTTTCCTCAAACGGGATATCTGCCACTTTCAACCCGAGCCACGGGCGCAGCGACCAGGACGAGTAATTCTTGTTGCCGATTACGAGTTGCATTGACTGCTCCTTGGTTCTCACACAGTTTCCCGAACTTTACCGCAGTGCCCTTGCGGCTGTCAGTGGGGTTTTTGACAAAGCCGCGGCGATGGTCGTCGGCGACGGTTTCAAGTTGCCTCCGCCGAGGCATAAAAAACCCCAGCCTAGGAAAGGATGGGGTTCGGTGTGTCGTGCCGGTTTTGCAGGGTAACGCGGATCAGTATTTCCAATTCAGCGATACCGTGGCATTACGCGGTGCGCCATAGTAGGCCTGGGTCCAATACAGGCTGTTGAGGTATTTCTCGTTGGTGACGTTGTTGATGTTCAGCGAAGTGCTCAGGTGCTTGTTGATCTCGTAGCGCGCCATCAGGTTCAGCAAAGCGTAGTCCTTCTGGCGAATGGTGACGCCGTTTTCCTTGGTGCTCATTTCGCTCTTCCAGATCACGCTGGCGCCCAATTTCAATTGCTCCAGCCCCGGCACGCGCCAGGTGGTGGCAGCCTGGATCAGGCGGCGCGGCACGTAGGTGCGGGCGTTGTTGCCGTCCTTGTCCTTGATCGAGAGCACCGTGTAGCCGAGGCTGGCCTGCAGGTTAGGCGTGATCTCGCCGCTGGCTTCGAGCTCGATGCCGCGCGAGGTGGTGTCCACGCCCTGGTAGACCGCCGTGGTGCCGACGTAACCAGCTGATTCGGCCAGGTTGTCCTGGTAAATCTTGAAGGCCGAAATGCCGGTGTTCAGCTTCTTGTCGAGCCATTCATTCTTCAGGCCGATTTCATAGCTCTTGCCGGTGACCGGGCTCAAGCGCTGCAGGCTGCTGCTCAGCTTGCTCTGCGGGTCGAAGATCTCGGCATAGCTGGCGTAGGCCGTAGCATCCGGCGTGACGTTGTAGGTGATGCCGGCATATGGCGTGATCTTGCTGTCCGAACGGACACTGCTGACGCCGTAACTGCTGCCGGTGGTATCGAGCTTGGTCGCGGCCGCGCCCAGCAGCAGCTTCACGTCGTCGGTCAGGCTGTAGTGGGTGGCGGCATACAGGCTCTTGCGGGTATCGGTGAAATTGCCACCGCTGACGCTGGCATCGAAGCTCGGTTCCGCATAGCTGCCGTTCCAGGTTGCCAGATCGGGCAGTGCCGTGCCGATGCCCTGGCCGTAGTTCGAAACGCTGTCCAGACCCGAGTGCGCAAACTGCGCGCCGACCGCGATCTGGTGCTTGCGCCCGAACAGCGTGTATTTGCCGTTGAGCGAAGCATCGATTGTGTTCTGGATGTTCTTGTCATCGAACATCGACGGGTAGCTGTACAGCCCCAGACCGGTCGTCGCATCGGGCGTGCCGTAGACGTAGAACAGCTTGTCGTGGCTTTCCTGATTGCGGTGGGTGTAGGTGGCCTTGGCTTGCCAGTCGTCATTGAACTGGTGCGTGAGCTCGGCGAACAGCGTGGTGTCGGTGTTGTTCCATTTGGTCCAGTCGGCGGCCGTGCTGGTTGAGACATCGTAATTCGTGGGCGTGCCGTTGCTGTAGTAGAGCGGCAGCGCGCCCCACATGCCGCCGTCAGTTTTCTTTTGCTGGCGCATGAAGCCGATTGCGGCGGTGGTGTTGTCGGTCAGATCGGCTTCGACGATGCCGTAAAACGAAGTCTTGTCGTAGGAGAGTCGATCCAGATAGGAATCGCCCTTCTCGCCGGCCGCAACGAAGCGTCCGCGCACATTGCCGGCTTCGTTGATGGATCCCGAGACATCGGCTTCCAGGCGCTTCTTGTTCCACGATCCCACGCTCAGACTGCCCGAGGCTTGGAAATCCTTGGTCGGGCGCTTGCGTACGAAATTCACCGTCGCGGACGGGTTGCCGGTGGCCGAAATCAGCCCGTTGGCGCCGCGAATCACTTCGACCCGGTCGTACGGCGAAATATCGATATCGCCGTACTGGTTGCCGTAGGTGAACGGCACGCCGACGCCATCGATCTGGAAGTTGGTGATATCGAAGCCGCGCGCGGAGTAGTAGGTGCGGTCGGTTTCCACGCGTTCGACGTTGATACCGGTGACTGTATCCAGCAAATCATTGACGCTGTTGAGCTGAAAATCCTCGATCTTGGCGCGGGTGACGACCGTGACTGCCTGCGGCGTTTCTTTCAGCGGCAGATCGAGCTTGGTGGCCGCCGTGCTGCGTTTGGCCGTGTACGAACGGCTTTTCTCGGAGGGCTGCTCGGTCTGGCTGTCGGCGTTGACCTGCACGGTATCCAGCGTGATTTCGTTGCGGGCGGTTTCGGCCAGGGTCAGGCTGGGCGCCAGCAGGGCGATGGCCAGTGCGATGGGCGTCAGGTGAAAAGTGCGATGTTTTCCGAATTGGCAAGGTGAGGCTTGAGGCATACGGGTTTTCCCATCAGGAGTGAAAGTGTCGGTCTCGGAAACCGGAATCGGTGAGCTAAAAGCAATTTGGCTTGCAAATGATAATGAGAAGCTTTATCGTTTGTAAAGGGGTGATGTCGGCAAGTCAGTGCAGTGAAAGTCATATCCGCCTGTCAGGTGCGGCGAGCCCTGCATTATGTGGTAACGATAATCGTTATCGTTTGATAAATCGCAAACCTTTCCGTCAGGAGCAGGTTTTGTGGCTGTTGAAAACCTGTTCACGATCTGTCGCGAGAACGTGTCAAGCGTGTCTGCATGGGGCCTGATTACGGCCATGTTGCAAAAGCGTGCACAGGTTTTGAAGGAGAGGATCAATTGGGGGGTAAACCTTCACGCGCCAAGTTCTGGTTCCTGCTGCATAGCTGGCTGGCCATGCCGATCTGGGCGTTCGTGTTTTTTGTTTGTCTGACCGGCACGCTGGCCACGGTGAGCCAGGAAATCAACTGGCTGGTCGATCCGGCCTTTCGCGCCAACAAGCCGTCTGCCACTGCGCAGTCGATCGGCTTTGACGGCGCACTGGCGGCGCTGCATCGGGCTGAGCCTGCCGCCGATGTGCAGTGGATGATGCAGACCGAGGATTATTTCGCGATCCAGGCCCGGGCGACCTACCCGGATGCCTCGTCCGCCACGCTGTATGTCAACCCGTATAGCGGCGCGATCCAGGGGAGGGCGCCGGAAGTCACACTGCGCTCGTTCCTGCGCGCGCTGCACGGCTGGCTGCTGGTGCCGTTCAAGGGCGGCACCAGCATCGGCTGGTATCTGGTCTCCGCCTTGTCGATTCCGCTGCTCGGCTCGCTGATCACCGGACTGATTGTCTACAAGAAATTCTGGCGCGGTTTTTTCAAGTTCCGTATCCGTTTCTCGCAGGGGGCGCGCGTGGCCTGGGGTGATTTTCACCGCCTCGCCGGCGTGTGGTCGCTGTGGTTTGTCGGCGTGATCGCGATTACCGCGTTCTGGCTCTTGATCCAGGCCGTGATGTGGACGGCGCGCGTATCGATTTCGACCGCCGGCCCGCCGGTGATGGTCGCACGCGAAGAGGTGCCCATCGTGCAGCCGGGACAGGCGATTCCTCGTGTCTCGATGGCGCAATCGATGGAAGCCGCTCGTCAGGCACTGCCGGAAGGTTTTCATCCGACCTTCGTGGGAACGCAGGCCAATGCCTATAGCCATGTACGCGTATGGGGGCGCAGCGGAAGCTGGCCGCTGTTGTATGAATCGGCCAGCGTGAACCCGTATACCGGCGCGGTGGAAGACAGCCGCAAGCTGTCGGACCGCTCGAAGCTGGAACTCGTGACCGAATCGATGCGGCCCCTGCACGCCGGCGACTTCGGCGGATTGGCGGTGAAGCTGATCTGGGCCTTTTTCGGTGCGCTGCTCTCACTGATGGTGTTCTCGGGAATGCTGATCTGGACCAAGCGCACTGCGCAGGCGAGCGCTGCGCTGCTGAAAAAACGTGAACGGCTGGCAAGTGCCGCCGTGGTATTGCAACAGGAGGGCGGGCAATGAATGCATGGATCGATGCCTCGCCGTGGCGGCGAGCCTGGTTGCGCTGGCGCTTCCATCTTTGCCTGCTGATCCTCTTGGTGCCGGTGTGCTTCTTCTCGGCTTCGATGCATGAGCAGCGGCTCGACAGCGGCCAGCAGGGCATCGGCATGCGCGAGCTGCCAGTCAAGGCGATCGGCCCGTGGAGCGTGCGCCTTGCAGAGAAAACGCTGATGGCGCCGACGGCCGATGGTGCGGCCGGCCATGTCAAACCGTTTGTTGCCGCGTTTTGTCAGGACTGCGTTCCACAGATCCGTGCGGCTTACCTGCGCATCGGCAAGCCACGCAACCTGCGTGCGGCGGGCGCGCTGTTCTACGGCAGCCTGTATCGCACCGAAGCGTATCTGGTGGTGCCGCCCACGCTTAAACAGGCGGATCAGATATGGCTGACGGTGGAAGGCTGGGATGGCAGCGTGCATCAGACTTCCTGGCCGCTGGCCGAGGCCTCGCCGGTACTGCTCGATTGGTTCAAGCAACAAGGAAAGATCGAATGAAGCAACACAATATTCTGCTGGCGCTGGGCCTGTTGTCCTGCGCGCCCTTTGCGCTGGCGCATAACCCGGTCTGCCGTTGCACGAATGCCGCCGGTGGCACGATCCGCTGCGTGGGCGGATTTTCTGATGGCAGCGGTGCGCCCGGGGTGAAACTCGACGTGATCGGCTACGACGAGAAAGTGCTGCTCAAGGGCAAGCTCGGCGCGGATTCCAGCCTGAGCTTCAAGAAGCCCAAGGGCGAGTTCTACATCCTGTTCGATGCCGGCCCCGGCCATGTGGTCGAAATCGATCATGCGGCGGTGGAATGATGGAGCAGGTAATCCGACCGGCCGGCGCCGGGCATGAAACGCTGTGGGTCGGGGTCTTGTGTGCCGCGATCCTGGCCACCTCCGGCACGGTGATCGCCTTGCGCACGCATACGGTGAGCGAAGCCGTGCAGCAAACCGGCGTGCTCGATGCGCGGCGCGATCTGAACGCGGCCGAACAAGGCCTGTTCGCCGATCTGCGCGTGGCGCACGACGAAATCGCCGGCGAAAATTCGCCGGATGTCGCTGCGCTGGCGGAGGCTGGCCTTTTACCCTTCGCCCCGGACGCGACCAGCGTGCGCCGCGGCGGGCATGCTTGGCAGCGGTTGCAGCGCGGCCAGGACATCGCTTATCTGGGCACGAGCACCGACGCGAAACTGGCCGGTTCGATGCTGCTGCGCCTGGCCGGGGAGAGCCATGCCGCACATGGGCATGCGCAAGAAGCCCGCGAGCCTGAAATCTGGCTGAGTCGTAGCGCGAGCCTGGCACCGCCTGCATCGCTGGAACCTGCCGCGCTGACCACTGCCGGCTGGCGCAAGGTCGCTGCCCGGTTCGATGCCGGCGTCACGCGCCAGAAAACGCATCCTTGACTCACAGGTGCAAGTCCCGTGGCATTTGAAGTCATTGTCCAGAAAAGGCGATTTCCATTGACCGTCATTCCGGCGTACCCCAGGGGTATTTCCTTCGGGCACAGGCCGGAATCCAGTTACAACGCTGATTGACAGACTGGACCCCGGCCTGCGCCGGGGTGACGAATTAAAAACTTTATCGGGCCTATAGCGAGAATTTGAGCATGAAATTTTGTGATCGTTTTTCCCGGCAGCTTGCACACAGACTGGTCCTGCTAGGTGCCGCCCTGTTGCTGGCCGCCCCGCTGGCGCAGGCCCAGCGTCTGCGTGTCGGCATCACGCTGCATCCGTACTACAGCTACGTGAGCCATATCGTCGGCAATCTGGCCGACGTGGTGCCAGTGATTCCGGCCGGTTTCAACCCGCATGCCTACGAGCCACGCGCCGAAGATATCAAGCGCATCGGCACGCTCGATGTGCTGGTGATGAATGGCGTGGGGCACGACGATTTCGCCGATCGCATGGTCGCCGCCAGCGAAAAACCCAAGTTGCCCATCATCGAAGCCAATGCCAATGTTTCGCTGCTCGCAGCGACCGGCACGGCGGCGCGCGGTGGCGGCAAGGGGCCGTCGGGCAAGGTGGTGAATCCGCATACTTTCCTATCGATCACCACGGCGATCGCGCAGGTCAACACGATTGCGCGCGAACTGGGCAAGCTCGATCCGGCCAATGCCGCAGCGTATGGCGCCAACGCGCGCAGTTATGTGCAGCGCCTGCGCAAGCTGCGCGCCGATGCGCTGGCCAAGCTCGTGACCGCGCCCGGTGCCGATTTCCGCGTGGCGACGATACACGGCGCGTACGACTATTTGCTGCGCGAATTCGGCCTGGAAGTCACCGCAGTGATCGAGCCCGCGCATGGCATCGAACCCAGCCCGAGCCAGTTGAAGGCCACCATCGACCAGTTGAAGAAGCTCGATGTGAAGGTGCTGTTCTCGGAGATGAACTTCCCCTCGACCTATGTCGAAACGATCCGCCGCGAAACCGGCGTGCGCATCTACGCGCTCTCGCACATCTCCTATGGCGAATACACGCCGCAGAAATTCGAGGAAGAAATGACGCGCAACCTCGATACCGTGGTGCGCGCGATCCGGGAGGCCGGCGCATGACTTCATTTTCCGCAACCGGTCCTGCACTGGCTTTCGACGCGGTAAGCCTGACGCTGGGCCGCACCGATATCCTGCAAAACGTGTCGTTCGCGGTGGCGCCGGGCAGCGTGCATGCGCTGGTCGGCCCCAACGGCGGCGGCAAGACCTCGCTGGTGCGCACGCTGCTGGGGCAGACGCCGCATAACGGCACGCTGAGCCTGCGCTGGCCGGGTAGCGAAGCCGGCGTGATCGCCTACGTGCCGCAGGCGCTGGATTTCGACCGCGGCCTGCCGATGACGGTCGACGACGTGATGGCGGCGATGACGCAGCGCCGGCCGGCTTTTCTTGGCCTCTCGCCGCGCCGCGCGCGCGAAATCGGCGAAGCACTGGCGCGCGTCGGGCTGAAGGACAAACGCCGCCGCCGCATGGGCGCGCTCTCGGGCGGCGAGCGCCAGCGCGTGCTGTTGGCGCAGGCGCTGATTCCACGGCCCGATCTCGTGGTGCTCGACGAGCCGATGTCGGCGCTCGATGAACCGGGCGCGCGCATTTTTGCCGATCTGCTCGCCAGCTGGCGCGCCAGCGGCACCACGGTGCTGTGGATCGAACACGATCTGGCGGCGGTCACGCGCTGGGCCGACCGGGTGACCGGGCTCAACCGCCATATCCTGTTCGACGGCAGGCCGGCGGACATGCTGACACCGGAGCGCTTGTTGGGGCTGTTTTCCAGCCAGGCCGCGCCTGCCGCTGCGGTCAAGGCCGCACGTGACCTGTATCCCGATCTCTTGGAGGAAGTGCAATGAATGCGCTGTTCGATATCCTGCGCGAACTGGCGCAGGCGGGAGCCACGAGCGGCTGGCTGCCCGCGTCGCTGGCCTACGGTTTCGTGGTGAATGCCGTGATCGCCGGGCTGATGATCGGCCCGGTGCTGGGCGGGCTCGGCACGCTGGTGGTGGTGAAGCGCTTCGCGTTCTTTTCCGAAGCGGTCGGCCATGCGGCGCTGACCGGCGTGGCGATCGGCATCCTGCTCGGCGAGCCGTATACCGGCCCCTACGGCAGCCTCTTCGGCTATTGCCTGCTGTTCGGCATCGGGCTCAATTACCTGCGCAACCGCACCGGCCTTGCGCCCGATACGCTGATCGGCGTGTTCCTCTCTGTCTCGCTGGCGCTGGGCGCGAGCCTGCTGCTGATCCTGGCCGGCCGCATCAATGTCCACATCCTGGAAAACGTGCTGTTCGGCTCGGTGCTGACCGTGAACAACCAGGACTTGCAGGTGTTGCTGATCGTGGCGCTGCTGGTTGCCGCGCTGGCGCTGCCGTTCTACAACCGGCTGATGCTGGCGAGCTTCAATCCGCAACTCGCGGCGGTGCGCGGCGTGGCGGTCAAGGCACTCGATTACCTGTTCGTCGGCCTTGTCACGGTCGTCACCGTCGCGGCAGTCAAGGTGATCGGCGCGATCCTGGTCGGCGCGCTGCTGGTGATTCCGGCGGCGACCGCGCGCCTGCTGAGCCATTCGCTCAAGGGGTTTTTCCGCTTTTCGGTCGGCGTGGCCACGCTGGCGACCTTGTCCGGCATCCTGCTGCCGATCCAGTTCGATCTGCCCGTGCCGTCCGGCGCGGCGATCATCCTGTCGGCCGGCATCTGTTTTGTACTGGCAGCCTTGGCGCGCAGCCTGCTGCCGGGTTTGAGAGGGGAATCCGCATGAGCTTTCTGAAAAAACTGGCCGGCGTTGCCGTACTGCTGACGGTTGCGTTCTGGAGTACGCCGATTCTCGCCACCACCGTGCTGGCGGGGCATCCCGTGGTGTATGCGCTCGCCAGTGATCTGGTTGCAGGCAGCCCGCTCAAAGTGCTGCGCGCCGCGCCGGAAAACATCCCGCCCACGCGCCTGACCGCCTACCTGACGAGCCGAGGCGAAGCGGCCTTTGCCGCCGCCGCGCGCGAAGCGGATGCGGTGATCACGCTGCGCTCGCTCTGGCCGGAAGACCCGCTCTATCCACTGGCGCGGCGCAGCCATATCCGCATCGTCGAAATCGACGCCGCACAGCCGATCGATGGCGCGCTGCCGGGGATCGCGCTGCAGGCCGGCAAGGCGCTGCCGAGCCAGCCCTGGCTCGATCCGGTGAATCTCGGACGCATGGCGGACATCCTCGCCAACGAGTTGGGCCGGTTGGAACCGGCCGCGCAGCCGGCTATCGCCACGCGGCTGGCAAGCATCAAGCGCCGCCTGATCAATCTGAGTGCGCGCAACGAAGCCGTGCTGTCCACCGTCGATAACGCGGCCGTGGCGAGACTCTCCGAGCGACTCGATTACCTGATTGGCGGGCTGAATCTGGATCAGGTGGCGCTACCCGCCGCGCAGGATCGAACGGCTTGGCTCGCGACGCACCCCGTGGCCGCGCTGGTGACCGACAGCGAACCCGACGCCGACTGGCTGCAAGCGGCCAAGGCCGCAGGCATTCCGCTGCTGGTGCTTGATCCCGTGGCGGCAGATCCCCTGGGGGCGCTGGAAACCATGAGCGCGCGGCTGATTGGAAGCCTGCACCGTTAGCGCGCAGGTTCGGGATTTCGCACTGGTCGAGAGGCTGGTGCGAAATCCCATCGGCGTGATCTGTAATGTGGGTTAAACCTCGGCCCACATCCGCAGCAGGTTGTGATAGCACGAAGTCAGGCTGACGACGCCGGGCGAATCGATTTGCTCCTGGCGCAGTTGCATCAGGCTCATGTCCATTTCGTACAGCAGGCGGCGGCGTTCGGTCTCGCGCACCATGCTCTGCAGCCAGCTGAAACAGCAGATGCGCGCGCCGCACGTGACCGGCTCTACGCGGTGCACGCTGGAAGACGGGTAGAGCACCATGTCGCCGGCCGGCAGCTTGACGCGCGGCGAGCCGAAGGTGTCTTCGATAACCAGCTCGCCGCCGTCGTATTCATCCGGGTCGCTCAGGAACAGCGTGAACGAGAGATCGGTGCGCACATGCGTCTGGCTGGCGGCATGTGTGCGCACCGCGTTGTCGACATGGTTGCCGAAGGAATTCGTCTCGCCGGTATAGCAGTTGAACAAGGGCGGGTAGATTTTCTTGGGCAGGGCCGCGGCGAAGAACAGCGCGCTCGTGCCCAGGTGGTCGAGCACGGTCGTCCTGAGGATGCGCGCGGCTTCGCCGCTCTCGGGCAATTGCAGGTTGTTCTTGAGCTGAGTGGCCTGTTTGCCTGCGGTGACGCGACCGTCCACCCAGTCGGCGGCTTCGAGCAGTTGGCGGCATTGCGCCACGGTGTCGCGGGAGAGGACTTGGGGGAGGTGCAGCAGCATAAACTAAACTTTCCTTTCGATGGCAAAACGTCCCCGGGCAAGCCGGGGACCGAAGAGGCTAGAACTTGAATTCTGCCGTGATCTGCGCCGACCGCTCTGTTCCGGCGACCACATGGCCGCCGTTGTCGTAGACCGACTCGTAATAGCGCTTGTTCAACAGGTTCATCACGTTGAGCTTCAGGTTGTAAGCCTTCTGTTCGTACGCGATCAGCGCATCCCAACGGATGAAGGCCGGCACTTCATTGGCGACAATGGCGTTGGTGCCGGTGCCAATGCCGTAGGCCAAGCGATCGCCCTTCAGGTCCGCGCCGATGCCGAGTTTCCAGCCGCCATCGAGCTTGTAGGTCGTCCACAGGTTGGCGGTGTAGCGCGGCGTGTTGCGCGGGCGCATGCCTTTCAGGTTGGCGTTGTGCGCGGTGATCACACCGGTGGTGGCGTTGATGTTGTAGCCCGGCTCCAGGATTTCCGAGTGCATGAGCGCCACGCCGCCGAAGACTTCCCACTGCCGGGTGATGCGCCCGGCGGCTTCCAGTTCGATCCCGTCGGTGCGGCGCTTCTTGCTCAAGATGCCGCCGCTGGTTTCCACATCGGTATTGCGCTCCCATTCCTTCTCGGCGCGGTAAATCGCGGCGCGCAAGGAGAGATCGCCCTCGAACAGCTCCCACTTGGCGCCGAGCTCAATGGTCTGGCTGCGTTCGGGGTCGAAGGCGCGGCCGTTGTCGAGCTGGTAGAGATCGGCGGTCGGGTTGAACGAATCGTTCCAGGCCAGATAGTAGGACTGCGTGTCGTCGGGTTGGTACATCAGCCCCGAACGGTAGCTGGTTTCGGCGAATTTCAGCTCGTTGGTGCCGGTGCTGCTGGCGTAATCGGCACTCAGGTTGTCGCGGCGCAGTCCAAGCAGCACCTTCCAGCCCGGGGTGAATTCGATGCTGTCCTGCGCGTAGACGCCCCAGGAATTGCCAGTGTAGGTGTTGATGTTGCTGCGGTTCTGGTGGCCGTAGAGGCTGCCGAGGCCACTGGCGCTGGCATCAGTCGAGCCGACGGTGGTCGTCGGCACGGTGATGCCGGTGGTGCTGTAGCTCCAGCGTGAGGCCTTTTCCTTGAGCAGTTCGAGCCCGATCAACGCTTCGTGGCGCAGGCCGGCGGTATTGAACTTGCTGCTGAAATCGGTCTGGCTGGTCAGCGTGTTTTCCTCGCCGCCGCGTGCCTTGACCGAGCGGTTGATGCAGTTGGCATCCGATACCGAGCTCACCGTTCCTGCCGCGCAGCCGACATTGCGCAACTGCGGCTGCACCGCCCACAGATCGCGCGTGTAGCTGGCCCGGCGCAGTACGGTTTTCAGTTCGGTATCGCCGGAAAAGCTGTGCTTGTAGCTCAGGGTGCTGATGTGGGTGGTGTTGTCTTCGTAATCGGACGTGGTGCCATAGAAACGGCTGGCCGGCACATCGAGCGGGCGTTGTTGGAAGAACGGCACACCGTAATCGGGCGTGTTGTGGGTTTTCAGGTAGTAATGGCCGAGGGTGATCTCATCGCCGGTATCGATGATCCAGCGCAGCGTGGGCGCAATGCCTTCGCGCTTGGAATGGACGTTGTCGCGCGAGCTGCCGGCATCAGTTTTCATCGCATTGATGCGCAGTGCGGCGCTGTCGCCGATCATGCCGTTGACGTCCGCGGTGACACGCTTGTAGTCGTAGCTGCCATAGGTGGCGGTTACGCTGCCGCCATTGAACATGCCCGGTTCCTTGCTGACCTGGTTGATTACGCCGCCGGCCTGGCCGCGACCGAACAGCATCGAGCCCGAACCGCGCAGCACGTCGATTTGCTCCAGGTTGAAGGTTTCCCGGTTGTACTGCGCCACATCGCGGATGCCGTCGAGGTACATGTCGCCGAACGAGTAGAAGCCGCGCAGGTTCATGTTGTCGCCGATCCGCCCGCCCTCGCCGGCGTTGAAGGTCAGCCCCGAAACATTGCTCAGCGCTTCCTTCAGGGTATGGGCGTTCTTGTCTTCCATCAGCTGCTCGCTGATGATGGTCAGCGCCTGCGGCACATCCTTGGGCAGCTGCACCAGCTTGCCCACGCGCGTGGTGCCGCCTTGCAGCCCTTTCGATTCGCCGATGCGTTCGTCCTGTACCGTGACGGTGGACAGGGTTTGCTCGTCTTCGGCGTGCGCGCTCTGCGGGCCGAGCAAGACGCCCATCAGCATCGCGCCCAATGGCAGCAGGGGTGTGTTGCGGGCTACCGGTTTTTCCGGAGCAAGGTTAGTCGCAGCCAGCCGGTTGATGCCCGGCGGATGCTGATCAGCAGTTTGTTTTTGCATGGTTGTGTATCTCTCGTGATTTTTTTGTTGTGTGCAATGCTGTTGTGGGTACTTGATTCAAAGGCGATTTTTCTGGCTACGTTGGCGCTACCTCCTGTGACGAGTGGGACTGTGACAAATCGATGCGTGCGAGGCGCCGACCGCTGGGGCGGCGCAGAAGTACTCATCAGGGCATGGCCATGGAAGTGGCTTGGGGGAAACAAGCCACTTCCTTGCCGTGGTGCGCAAAGCTGAATTTAGAAATCCATCGTCGCAGTCAGGCTGTAGGTGCGCGCATTGCCCGCCACCAGATAGCCATAACCCGGATAACCGCCGACGGATGCCCAGTAGTCCTTGTTGAAGACGTTGTCCACGCGGGCGCGCAGCGTCACCATCTTGCCGGCGATATCGGTGATATAGCGGGCGCCGACATCAAAGCGGGTCCAGCCCGGCACTTTCAGCGTGTTGGCCGCATTGGCATAGCTGGAGCCGGTGCTGACCATGCGCACATCCGCGCTAACGCCGGTCGTGCCCGGGATATCCCATTCCACGCCGAGATTGCCCTGGGCTGAAGGGACGCCGATCACTTTCTTGCCGTCGGTCGCGCCACCCTTGGTGTTGCGCTGTTCGGCATCGAGCAGGGTCAGGCCGCCCAGCAGGCGCAGGCCGCGCAGGGCTTCGCCGTAGACCGAGAGTTCCATCCCGCGATGGCGATCTTCGCCGTAGGCACCAAACAGATTGGTGGTCGAATCCAGATAGCCGCTGGGCTTGCTGGTGGTGAAGAGCGCGATGCCGGCGCCGAGGTTGCCGGCGTCATACTTCGCGCCGATTTCCTTTTGCTTGGCGACATACGGCGCCAGGATGGTGCCCGCGTTCAGCGCGGTGCTGCCGGCGGTGCCGCCTGCGGCCAGCGATTCGATGTAGTTGGCATAGAGCGACAGATTCTTCAGCGGTTTGAACACGATGCCGGCGGCCGGGGTGAGCTTGCTCTTGTCGTATTCGGACGAGAGCGCCCCGTTGTTGTAGGTGTAACTGCGGGTGTGGATATTCTGCTGGCGTGCGCCCAGTGTCAGCAGGATGCTGTCATTGAACATGACCAGGGTATCCGACAGGGCGAAGCTGGTGAATTGCTCTTTTCGGGTCAGGCCTGGTGATTCGAGCACGCCGCCGTAATAGCCGATGCTGGATGGGCGTGCTGCGGAGGTGAAATTGTAGATATTGGTCGAGAGCGCGGCCAAGGTGCTCCACTGGTAGGAATTCTTGGCTTCAAGCTGGTAGGTGGAGGCGGTGGCGGCGAGCGTGTGCTTGATGCCTGCCGTTTCGAACTTGCCACGCACGCCGGCCTCGCCGCTGATTACGCTGTCATGGCGGCGGTTGTCGGCGCGGTAGGTGGTGGCCGCGCCGGTTGCTGCATTGGTCACGGTCGGGTTGGCCAGCGAGTTGTCTTCGTCGGTTTCGCGTGCGCCAAAGGCCGCCCAGGCGGTGATGTTGTCGGTCAGGTCCACTTCGCCGCGAAAAGCGCCGAAGGTGTCGCGTTCTTTCGAGTAGGACCACGGCTGGGCAAAGTTGCTGCTGCCCGATGGCGCGGCGGGTACGGCAGTTAAGCTGCTCCCCAGCGTAACGCTCGGGCGGGGCGATTCGAGCGAAAATTCCTGATGGCCGATATCCGCCGAGAGGCGCACGTGGTCGCCGCGCCAGTCGTAGCCGAGCGAAACCAGGCTGACATCCTGCTTTTCGTTATCCACGGCGGTATCGCCGCTGCGGCGCACCGCGTTCAGGCGCAGGCCATGTTCCTTGTTCTCGCCAAAACGGCGGGCGAGATCGGCCGCGTTATACAACTGGCCGCCACTGCTGACACCGGCGGTGATGCGGTTCAGGTCTTCTTCCGGTGCGCGTTTGGGCAAGAGGTTGATCGAGCCGCCAATGCCGCCGCCGGCCGGCGCGGCGCCATTGAGGAAGGCATTGGCGCCGCGCAGTACCTCGACGCGCTCGAACAGTTCGGCCGACACGTACTGGCGTGGCAGCAAGCCATACAGACCGTTGTAGGCAACTTCGTCGGAGGAGAGGACAAAGCCGCGGATAAAGTACGATTCCTGGAAATTGCCGTAGCCGCGCGCCACGCGTACGCCCGGATCGTTCTGCAGCACATCGCCCACGCTATGGGCGTGTCGATCCTGGATCAGTTCGTTGGTGTAGCTGGTGGTGCTGAACGGCGTATCCATGATGTTTTGCGTGCCCAGAAACCCGACCCGCGCCCCGGTGGCAACCTGACCGCCCGCATACGGTTTGCTCAAGCCCTCGGCCGAGGCATCGGCGCTGGCGGTCACGGTGACCGTGGAGAGCGTTTTTTCAGTTTCATCGCTGGTGTTCTGCGCCATTGCAGAAGGAGCCAATGAGGCCAGTGCCAGCTGAATGGCAAGCGCGATTGGCAATCGGGTAATGCGTTCCGGCATGACGAATCCTTTATTCATGCGATATTTTGGGTAAAAGGAGCCTCGGCGCTCCGTTTCCGGAGCGCTGAGATCGGGGTGGGTGGATCAGGGTTTCGGGGTATTCGGGTCGGTGACAAACCCGATGCGGGTCAGCCCTTGGTTGGCAGCAGTCGACATGACTTGCGCCACTTTTTCATAGGGCGTGGTGCGTTCGGCGCCGATATGCAGTTCGGGCTGGGGCTGCTTTGCCGCGGCTTCGTTCAAGCGGGAGGCGAGCTGATCGGCCTCGATCTTTTCGCCGTTCCAGAAAATCTGGCTGTTCGCATCGATATTCAGCTGGATGGCTTCCTGCTTGCTGACATTGGCGCTCGATGCTGCCTTGGGCAGGTCGACCTTCACCGCATGGGTCAGCAGCGGCGCGGTCACCATGAAGATGATCAGCAGCACCAGCATCACGTCGATCAGCGGCACCATGTTGATTTCGGCCAGCGGCTCGTTTTCGTCTGCGCTTTCAAAACTTGCGAACGCCATGCTCAGTTCCCCGCGCCGAAGACGGTGGCATGGGCCGGTTGCGGCTGGCGGCCGGCACGGACCAGTGCAAGCACCTTCTCGCTGGTGTCGCGCGCATCGGTGCGCATCGGCGAAGTCTTGATGCCGGTGGAGAGGAAGGCGAAGACGTCGTAGGCGAACGCGTTCAGGCGCGCCAACGTGTTGCGGTTGATGCGGGCAAACGCGTTGTAGGCAATCGCGGCCGGAATCGCGACCGCGAGTCCCAATGCGGTCATGATCAGTGCCTCGCCGACTGGGCCGGCCACCTTGTCGAGCGTGCCCTGACCGGACATGCCGATCGCGATCAACGCGTGGTAGATCCCCCACACCGTGCCGAACAATCCAATGAATGGCGCGGCTGAAGACACGGTCGCAAGAAAGGCTTGGCCAAACTCCAGGTGCGAACGGTCCTCGTCGATCGCGCGTTTCAGCGCACGCGTCAGCAAGTCGTCTGCCGCGCCGGTATCGACCAGGCTACGCGCCATGCTTTGCCCATTCTGCTTGTAACGATTGTGCTGCTCGATCGCGGTGAAACCGTGATGAACCAGATGCGAAAACGGCTCGACCGCACCCTGCTCACGGATGCGCGAGGCAACGGCTTCCAGATTGGGCGCATCCCAGAAATCGGCCAGGAAAGCCCGGCTGCGCCGGTTGATGCGCAAGGCGCGCAAGCCCTTGGTGACGATCAGATACCAAGTGCCGAGCGATGCCAGCACCATCAATCCCAGTACAAAACGGGCGATGCCGTCGGCATTGGCCAGAAAATGGGCAATGCCCATCGAATTTTCCATATCAACCTCTCAAATTGAAAACAATGGGAACCAGAACCCAGGCCGCGACCGTGTCGCTGCCTTGTCTGGCAGGAATGAATTTCCAGCGCTGGACGGCCTCTCGCGCCGCCTGATCCAGTCTGCTTGAGCCACTGCCGTTCTTGATCTCTACCTGGGACGGCAAGCCACTGGTTTCGACAAACACCCGCAGCGTGACCCGGCCTTCCTCACCCAATCGGCGCGAGATCGACGGGTAGACGGGGGCCGGGTTTTGCAGATAGCCGGCATCAAAGCGCGCAGAGACAAAGGCGGGCGCCGGTGTTCCTGTCGCTGCCTGAGCGCTTCCTGCCGGCGGACTCTGAGGCTGCGGTGGGGCTGGCGGCGTAAGGGAAGGGGCATTTTCCTGATGCGCAGCGGGAGCCGGTGTCTGCGCGGCCAGCGTGGGTGCCGGTGTGCGCGGCGCAACAGGTTGTGGCGCGATCTTGGGTTTGATCACCGGCTGGGCGGGCTTGGGTTGCACTGGTGCCGCCATGGGCAACGCGGTGGGCGCAATCATCTGCACCATCAGTGCTGGCAACGGCGCGGGCATTGAGTGGCTAGCCTGCGAAAACAGCCAGGCGAAAACGCACAAGTGCATGACCACCACGCAGGCCATCGCCCTGGCGGAGATTCCCTGCGCAAGGTAGGTGCGCTGCGAGGAGGTTGTTGCTGGATGAGTGGGCATTCTTGTAATCGTGTAATTGAGAATCATTATCTTACCGGGCGCGCACAGGATGCTTGTTGCATGAGATCAAATCTCCGTCGGGTCCTTGGTGCCTGGATGGAATGCCCCCGGCGGGAGGCAATAGAGCATCAGTTCAGTGACGCATTATATTGATAACAATTCTCATTATCAATATTTAACCGAATGAAAAGCAATGACGCACGCATGTAACTTGCCACCCGTTGCGGGCAACGGAACGGATGCCGCGAAAGAATGGTTCTTGGGAGAGGGGCCGTCCGGCAAGATCGTGAACAGAACCTGGCAGACAGGGATACGAATGTGTCTGTTGCAAAAACAGTGACTCCCCTCCCGGTTCCGGCGCAAGCGGGTCTAGGAATCACCATGGCAAATCATTGTTTCTAATATGTGTTTTGGCATTAATAGAAAAATTGTCAGTATTTTTGCTATTAATTCTTTATTTTGCTTACGTTAACTGTTTGTTTGTAGTAGTCTCCTTGCCGCAATAAATAAGTAAATCCAGCAAAATCAATAAATTAGAGGATTCTAATGTTGGAACGTCCTGAAGCCTTGTTGCGCGCCTTCGCCTCGGCCTTTACCCAGCACACGCGTTTGCTGACATTGGCATTCGGCGGTGAGGGCTGGCGGCCAGATATGCTGTTGCCGCACACGTTGAGCGGCCAGGCGGCGCTTTCCACACTGTATCGCTACGAACTTGACTGCCTCTCGTCCGATGCCCATCTCGAACTCAAGGATCTGCTGGGCTTGCCGGTGCAGGTCGGGCTGCTCACGCCGACGGGCGACGAGCGGGTGATCACCGGGCTGGTTACCGCCGCGCAGGGTATCGGCTCGAACGGCGGTTTTGCCTCGTACCGGCTGGTGATCGAGCCCGCGCTGGCCTTGCTGGCGCAACGCCGCTGCAGCCGGGTTTTCCAGGACATGAACATTGTCGAGATCATCAAGACCGTTCTCGACGAGCACGCCGCCAATAATCCGGCCATTGCCGCCGCGTTTGCCTTCGATCCGCAACTTGAAACGGACTATTCCGCGCGCAGTTATTGCCTACAATACCGCGAATCCGATCTGGAATTCATCCAGCGCCTGCTACGCGAAGAAGGCATCAGCTACCGCTTTGCCTTCCGCTCCGGCGATACTCCGCTGCATACCTTGATCCTGTTTGACGACCCGTATGCGCTCGATGAATCGCCGCTGGGGCGCATCCGATTCCACCGTGCCGACGGCACCGAGCACGAAGATACCCTGCAGGGTTGGGAGGGCCAGCGCCGGATTATGCCGCCCAGGGTCAGCCTGGCGAGCTTCGACTACAAGACCGTCGCCACCGAGCAGTCTCAGGACGCCACCACGCAAGATCAGGGAGCAGGCGGCGAGCAAGCCGGTCGCAGCCTGGAAGACTACGATCCGCAAGGCCCCTACTATGGCGGCCTGAACGAGTTGAGCCGTTACGCCCGTTTGCGCCAGCAGGCCCATGACCGCGCCGCCAAATCGTTCACCGCCCGCGGCACGGTGCGGGCCCTGAATGTGGGCGAATGGTTCACGCTGAGCGGCCACCCGGTGCACGACCAGGATCCGCCCGAACAGCGCCAGTTCGTCGTGACCGGGGAAACCCTTGCTGCGGAGAACAACCTGCCCGGCGAATTGATTGCCGGGCTTTCCGGCCTGCTCGCAGCCGATCCCTCGAGCGGCAATCCCCGCAGCAAGCCACCGTTCCAGAACCAGCTCACCCTGATCCGGCGCGGCATCGCGCTCACGCCGGATTTTGCCCATACCGAACACGCCAAGCCCAAAGCCAACGGCGTGCAGACTGCCACGGTGGTCGGGCCTGCGGGGGAAGAAATTCATACCGACGAACTCGGCCGCATCAAGATCCAGTTCCACTGGCAACGCCCGAGCGAGCATCCCGAGTTCGGCGCGAATTTCGATGACCGCTCGTCCTGCTGGCTGCGCGTCGCCTACCCCAGTGCCGGCGCCGGCTGGGGCCAGCAGTTCATCCCGCGCATCGGCCAGGAAGTGCTGGTCGACTTCATCGAAGGCGACATCGACCGGCCCATCATCAAGGGCGCCCTGTATAACGGAACGCACACCCCGCCCAAATTCAGCGGCGCCGGCAGCATGCCGGCCAACAAGACGCTCTCCGGCATCAAGAGCAAGGAATATAAAGGCAGCCAGTACAACGAACTCTTGTTCGACGACACCACGAATGAGGTACGCGCCAAGCTATCGAGCGAACATGCCAAGACCCAGTTCAACCTTGGCTATCTCGCTCACCCGCGCAGCGAAAGCAAAGCAGAACCCAGAGGCGAAGGTGCGGAACTGCGGACCGACGCCGCCGCCGTGATCCGCGCCGCGCAAGGCATCCTGCTCAGCACCGATGCAAGAAGTGACGCGAGCGACAGCCAACTCGCGCGCAGCGAGCTGATCAACCACCTGCAAACTGCGCTCGATCTGCTCAAGGGACTGGGCGACAGCGCCGAAACCTGCCACGCATTCAAGACCGAAACCAATACGCAGAATGAGTTGAACCAGCAACTCGCCGACTGGGAAAACGGCAGCAACACCGCCCAAGGCAAAGCCAACGGTCAGAGTCCGATCATCGCGCTGAGCTCACCCGGTGGCATCAGCAGCGCAACCCCGAAAACCAGCACGCACTACGCCGGCGAGCAGCTCAACCAGATCGCCGGACAACACCTGCAGCAGACCGCCGGCGAGCAGATCACGCTCAACGCAGGACAAGGCATCAGCCTCTTCAGCCAGAAGGAAGGCGTGCGGTTGATCGCGCATGAAGGCCAGTTCCTCGCGCAGGCGCAGACGGATGACATCGCGATCAACGCGCAGAAAGACGTCAAGATCACTTCATCTACGGAAGCGATCGATCTCGCCGCAGCGAAGAACATCACCTTCATCACCTCGGGTGGAGCGTATCTAAAGATCGCGGACGGCAAGGTGGAAGTAGGCTGCCCGGGCGCGTTTACGGTGAAGGCGGGGGGGCATAGTTGGGAAGGGCCGGCCAGTCAGCGTGGCGCTCTGCCTGTTATGCCCTCTGCAGAATTCATAAACAAACACAGCCTGCGCTTTGCTTTTGAGCATGCAGATGCCATGGCCGAAGACGCTGGCATGGTCGGCAAACCGTTCACGATTACGGATGACATGGGCCAGATTCTGGAGTCAGGGACGGTGCCCCAATCCGGAGTTCTTCCTAGAGTCATGTTGGATGAAGCCAAGCAGCTGACATTGAGTCTGGGCCAGTCAGGCTGGGAGGTAGTCGAATTGCCCTTGTCGAATGACGAAATGGAAGAGGCCGACTCGGATGAGATGACGGGCGATGAAACGGGTTTCGATGATCAGGATGAGGTTGATCTGTTCGAGCACGATCCGGATGCCTTTTTGCCCAGAGATATCCTGGACGAAATGAACCTCAGCAGCGTGGAAGAGAAGGAATAAATTCATGGCGAAATGGGTCAAGGCACAATACGACAGCGAGCGCAAGATTGCGGAATACACCGATGCGCAAGGCAACCACCTGATCCGTAGCGGTGGCAGCCTGCCATGGCGCCTGAACAATCCGGGCAATTTGAGGCCATGGATGGAAAAAGGCGTTCCCGCCCCCAGAGCGGTCAAGACGCATATAGGTTTCGCCAAGACCAAAAACAGCAAGGGTGTTGATTGCTACTTTTTGATCTTTCCGGATTATGAAACCGGGGTGAATGAAATCCGCAATAACCTGAGGCGTCTTTATTCCAAGAAGACCATCAAGGAGGCGATTGACGGTTATGCGCCTCCCGTGGAAAACAACACAGAAAAATATATCAGCGATGCGGAAAAGTTTTCCGGGCTGACTCGTGACAGAGTCGTAGGCAAACTGGATTCATCCGAATTTGAACGGCTGGTCAAAGCCATCATCAAGATCGAAGGCTATGAAGATCAGTCCAAGGGTGCTCGCAAAGAAGCTACCGTAGCAGTCAGTTCTGTCACCCTTTCGGATGGCAGCAAAGCGATCGCAGGAAAAACCGTTGTTCTGGAACAGGACGGCAAAACCCGACAGGTCACTACTTCCGAAATCGGCCAACTTCCCCCGGTTGTGCATCAGGCCAAGTCTGGACCGGTGAAGATCAAGGTGCCAGATGAGAAAGGGTTGCTCAAAACAATCTTGAGTATCGACATGGCTGCAGAAGCCAAACACTTTCTCCTGGTCTGTGAACAAAAGATCTACCAGGCTTTCTCAGGTCCGCATGCCTCTACCCAAACGAGCAAACAGGACGATCGCAGCCATGTCTACACGGTTCAGCCTGGCGATACGCTAGCCAAAATCGCAAAAAAATTCAAAACCAGCGTGGCGCGGCTGCAGAAAGACAACCATATCAAAAACGCGAAACTGATCCTGGCCGGGCAGCGCTTGATCATCTGCCATGGCAACGCCAGCGCTCCAGCATCAGTGGCGAAGCCTGCTGTATCCGCCAACAAGCCACAAAGCGGATCTGCGAAATCGTCAACGTCTTCCAAGGCTCAAAACCAATCGGCCAAAGCGCAGGATCAATCCGCTTCGACAGGAAATGATTTGCGGGAAGCTGAGGTTGAAAACCTGAGCACATCCCGGACCCGCTCCGGGGAAGGGTCGCCAGCGGCATGGATGCCCTCCGATTCCAGACGGGCGCCGTGGATGGAGGTGGCTCTATCAGAAGCAAAAAAGTGGAAAGGTGTTACAGAAGAAAAAATTACCCGTAATTATCACAAAGAGTTAGGGCTAAAAGGTAATTTAGTTAAAACCGCATGGTGTGCTGCCTTTGTGAATTTTTGCTTAAAAACAAGTGGGCAGATTTATGAAAATAGTGCGGGGTCACAGTTTCCGATATTAAGTAAAAAATTTATTAAGATTGATAGGCCTGTATATGGATCAATTATGGTGATGAGGAATTATTTTTCAGGCACTAATAAATCACCAGGAAAGGGGCATGCAACATTTGTATATGCTATGAAGGGGGATGGAAGAGTTGTTTGTTTGGGTGGGAATCAAGGAGACCGAGTAAAGCTTTCTGCATATGCAATGTCTGGTGTTTCATCGAGATTTGTATCGGATGGAGTGACTTATGATCAAAGATTTTATGGATTTTATGTTCCGGTGACATACCTTGAATATGCGAGAAATGAAAGGGAATTGGAGGTTGTTGATATGGATAAGATTAATAAAGAAATTATTGTAAATGTTTCTAAGCAGGAGTTGGTGGAGAGTACGCGATAATGAGAAATTTTTTGTCATTGCTTGTTGTCTTGCTGTCAATGTCCTTTGCAAATGCGGGATCCCGTGACTCTTTTATCCTGCTGGTATATCCGTTTGACCAGAAATCAGAAGATATTGTTGCTCCGGTGCTGAAGAGATATTTCAATAAAAAATTTGATGGAAATCTTTATGTTTGTGATTCAATTAATGAATTGAATTTTGATCTTGTTTATCTAAGAAAGAGGGTGGATGTGCTTTCGGTGAGCGATCTAGTGTCTGCAGTGAATGGCGACGATAAGTCTGTTAATTATGTGAAGAAAATTATTGGTACTTATAGGGATGGGGAAATAAAGAAAGGATTTGATGCTGTTGTATTGTATGAGTTAAATAATGGGCGAGTTGACCTTTTTTCTATTTCTGCGGCAAAAGGGGTGGGCAACAATCATGCAACGTCAAACAGTGTTAAAGATGGAGATATATCAAGTGCAATGTGCAGTGTATTAAAATCGTTGCCCTATGCGTATGGTCCTTAACAGGCTGATGAAGAACCCAAGGTGGTGCTTGGTTTTCATCAGCCTGTTTAAACGAAAATTTGGAAAGTAGGTTTCTGTGGGTGGCGTGAAGAAGGTGAATAAGCAATCTTAAGGGCGGCGGCTGTGAATTATAAAAGTATTATATTGGCAATAATGGGTGGGGCGGCATATTTTATGCAGTGTGAAGTATTTGCAGGTGAGCGGGGATATTATGCGGTAGCTGTTGATATTAGTGGTGTGCCAAAATTATGGGGCTCTCCTGCTTATATGTATTACACGGATGATTCTGTGGTAAGTGATGAAAATATGCCAGATCCTAATGAAAAATGTTGGAGTAAGAGAAAATCGGGTGATTATAGAATATCGATTTTTGCAAGAAAAAAACGCCGCCTGAATTGACTGTTGAGGTTGCTAGGTCTGTTTTTAATGGGGATAAAGAAGCGATCGATAAAACAAGGAATATTCTTAGGAGATATAAAGATAATAAAGTTGGTTCTGGTTATGATGGGCTGTACATCATTAAGTATGTTAATGCAACTTTGACAGTAATGGGAGTGAGTGCAAGAACCGGGAAGACAAAAACAATCACCAATGTAATCATTGACTCAAACGACAAAAAGAAAGCTGCGCTGGCACTGGATAAAGCCTTATGCCTTGCTGCACAGCCATTTGACGAAGGTTTCCAGCCATAGGTCAAATTTATAATGCGACACTTAAATTTATTGCTCTCTTTGTTGTTTATTCTTTTCATTTCCTCCGCTCACGCCGCTTGCCTTGGCTACGATCCCGAAAAAGTCACGCTGTACGGTAAATTGGTTCGGGAAACTTATCCAGGGCCGCCCAATTTTGAAAGTGTCAAAGATGGCGACGAGCCGGAAACAGGGTATTACGTGCACCTCGGCAAGTCGATTTGTGTTCGCGATAAAAATAATCAGGAGCTTTCCAGCTATGACCATGTCAGAAAGGTCCAGCTGATTCTCTCTGCCGAACAATACAAACAGCTTCGTCCCCGGCTTGGAAAGCAAGTTACGTTGGGCGGAATGCTATGGGATGGAAATACTGGGCACTATCATGCGCCGGTCGGGCTCAAAGTAAAAAAGATTGATTGATAGATGGCTGTTGCGTGATGTCGAATACTCGGCAATGGAATGCCAATCACTGTGAACATTCTGCGCGTGGTATTGAAAATAATTAATTTCAAGAGGGGGCATCTATTGAATGATGGCTAAATGCAAAAAATGGACAGTAATGCTTGCCGCAAGTTTCTTTGCTCTTGCGGCGCATGCGGCAAATATTGTTGTCGACACCGGGCATACGCCGCTACGTCCGGGAGCAACTGCGGCAAGTGGCAAGGTCGAGTATTTGTATAACCTGCAGTTTACTAATGTGCTGGCCGGTGAACTGGTTACACAGGGGGAGAAGGTGTTTCGGGTGGCTGCGGATGGCAAGGAAATTACTTTGCAGGAACGCGCAATCCGCGAGCCTGCCGCAGATTTCTTTGTCTCGATTCATCACGATTCCATTCAGCAGGAATGGATCGATGCCGGGCGGCGTCGCGAATTTGCCGGTTTTTCAATCTTTGTATCAGAAAAAAATCCGCACTATGCCCAAAGTCTGCATTGTGCCCGCGAGATTGCCGAGCAGCTGCTGGCAATTGGCGAAGTGCTGTCGCTGTATCACGCCACGCTGATTCCTGGTGAAAACAGGCCTTTGATCGACCGGCGCCTGGGTATCCACCGGTTCGATGACTTGGTTGTTCTGAAAACAGCGACTATTCCAGCTGTTTTGATTGAAGCCGGGGTGATTGCCAATCCAGATGAAGAGGAGCGGTTCGCCAAGGCCGAAACGGTTCAACGTTTGGCTCATGCAATTGCCACTGGCATCCGTGTTTGTCAGAAGCCATAAAGACTGTTGTCTCAATTTTTCAAGAGGATTTGCGATGAAGAAAATCAGTACTGCCTTGATGTTGGTTTGTCTCTCTGCGGGTGCGTATGCGGCAGGATGTGCCAAGCCGCGCAATGCGTTTGACCAGGTTTATTGCGCCGGAAACTTTTTTTCCCAGGTTGACCGGGACTTGAACCAGGCCTACGCCAGTTTGAGAAAAAACCTGAATCCGGCTCAGCAGGACACACTCAAGCAAGGGCAACTGGGGTGGATCAAGCAACGGGACGAATTGTGCAGCTATGAAAAGCCCAATGGCTACTATGTAAATCTGTCCTGCGCGGTGGAACTGACCCAATCCCGCTTGTCTTTCCTGAAAGAGCGCGAGCGCGAATGCATCAGCACGGGCTGTGTTACTTCCAAGTTGGGTGGCGAATGATGGCAATCTGATTTCGGCCAACTCGTTGACGACGTGCGAGTGCGGATTGGCCGCATGTTTGCCATCGGTTGCTCAAAAAACAAAAGCTCCTGGGTTTGTCCAGGAGCTTTTGTCTACGGAGGCAGGCAACTTGGTTGTACTGTTCCGCGATAGATCAGCCCAACTTCTTTTTCAGAATTTCGTTCACCACCGCCGGCGGTGCCTTGCCTTTGGCGGCTTTCATACACTGGCCGACCAGTGCGTTGAAGGCTTTTTCCTTGCCGGACTTGAACTCTTCGACCATCGCGGCATTGGCGGCCAGCACGCCGTCGATCAGCGCTTCAATCGCGCCGCTGTCGGTTTCCTGCTTCAGTCCGTGCTCGGCAATCAGCTCGTCGGCGCTCTTGGCCGATTCCCACATCCAGCGCAACACGTCCTTGGCCGATTTGTTGTTGATCGTGCTGTCGGCGATGCGCTTGATCATCAGCGCGAGGCGCTCGGCACTCACTGGGCAATCGGCGATGGTTTTTTCCTCGCGGTTCAGCTGGGCAGAGATTTCACCCATGATCCAGTTGGCGGCGAGTTTGGCATCCGCGCCGGCGGCGACGGCGGCTTCAAAGTAGGCGGCGGTCGCCTTGCTCGCGGTCAGCGTGCCTGCGTCATAGGCCGACAGTCCGTACTGGCTTTCGAAGCGCGTCTTCATTGCGGCCGGCAGCTCCGGCATTTCGCCCTTGATGCGTTCGATCCAGGCGTCATCGATCATCAGCGGCGGCAGGTCGGGATCAGGGAAGTAGCGGTAATCGTGCGCGTCTTCCTTGGTGCGCATCATGCGCGTTTCGCCGGTATCCGGATCGAACAGCACCGTGGCCTGCACGATCTTGTGGCCGTCCTCGATCTGGTCGATTTGCCAGCGAACCTCGTAGTTGATTGCCTGCTCGAGGAACTTGAAGCTGTTGAGGTTCTTGATCTCGCGCCGGGTGCCGAATTCGGCCTTGCCGACCGGGCGCACCGAGACATTGGCATCGCAGCGGAACGAGCCTTCCTGCATGTTGCCGTCGCAGATACCGATCCAGGTCACGATGCTGTACAGCGCCTTGGCATAGGCCACGGCTTCGGCTGCCGAGCGCATTTCCGGCTCGGAGACGATTTCCAGGAGCGGCGTGCCGGCGCGGTTCAAGTCGATGCCGCTCATGCCGTGAAAGTCTTCGTGCAGGCTCTTGCCTGCGTCTTCTTCCAGATGGGCGCGAGTCAGGTTCACGACCTTGTCATAGGCTTCGCCCTTGGGCGGTTCGACGCGCAGCGTGATCGCGCCGTGCTCGACCACAGGCAGCTCGAACTGGCTGATCTGGTAGCCCTTGGGCAGGTCGGGGTAGAAGTAATTCTTGCGCGCGAACACCGACTTGCGGTTGATGTCGGCATTGACCGCCAGGCCGAAGCGGATGGCTTTCTCGACCGCGGCCTTGTTCATCACTGGCAAAGCGCCGGGCAGGGCGATATCGACCACGGCGGTCTGCGTATTCGGTGCCGCGCCGAAAGCGGTGCTGGCGGTCGAAAAAATCTTCGATTGGGTGGAGAGCTGGGCGTGGACTTCCAGCCCGATCACGACTTCCCATTGCATGGTGTAGACCTCAAATCATGGCGGGGTGAAACCGCCAGTATCAAATTTGTGAGCGGCGGTTTGCGCCCGCCGGCATGAATCAACTGCGCTTGAAGCCCGCCAGCAACAATCCCGCGCCGACAAACAGCCCGCCAAAAGTCAGGTTCAGACGGCGGATATGCGCGGGCTCGCGCAATGCGCTCAATACGCGCGCGGCGAGCAGCGTGTAACCGCTCATGACCACGGCATCGGTAAAGAACAGCGTGCCGGTGCAGATCGCGTACTGCACGAATTGCGGCGCTTGCGGGTCGATGAACTGCGGCAGCACGGCCAGCATGAAAATGATGCCCTTGGGATTGCTGGCGTTGACCAGGAAACCCTGTACGAACAATTGTCGGGGCGAGCGCGCATCTTCGGCCGAAACTTCCATCGGCTTGGCCTCTGCACGCCATTGCTGGATGCCGAGCCAGACCAGATACGCCACGCCGAACCACTTGATCAGGCTGAATGCCAGCGCCGATGCGGCCAGAATGGCACCCAGCCCCATGGCCACGATCACGACCAGCAGCAGGATGCCAGTCTGCAGTCCGAGGATGTTCCACAGTCCCTTGCGGTAACCGTAGCGCATGCCGGCGCTCATGCACGAGATCGCCCCCGCGCCTGGCGAGAGGCTGATGATCCAGGCGGCGGCAAAAAAGGCGAGCCAGGTATGCAGTTGCATGGTTACAGCGCCGGTGCTCGGGTGTGCCAGTCAGTGACTTGCTGCAGCTGGTGCGCCACGTTCAGCATTTTTGCTTCGCTGAAGTAGTTGCCGATGATCTGCAGTCCGACCGGGCGTCCCGCTTTGCCATCAACGGACTTGCCGAAGCCGACCGGCACGCTCATCCCCGGCAGGCCGGCGAGGTTCACGCCCAGCGTGTAGATGTCTTCCAGGTACATCGCCACTGGATCGTCGCTCTTTTCGCCCAGATTCCAGGCCGTGGTCGGCGCGACCGGGCCCATGATCACGTCGCACTGGGCGAAGGCTTTCTGGAAATCGTCGGCGATGATGCGGCGGATCTTCTGCGCCTGCAGGTAGTAGGCGTCGTAATAACCGTGGCTGAGCACATACGTGCCGGTGAGTATCCGGCGCTTCACTTCCCAGCCAAAGCCTTCGGCACGGCTCTTTTCGTACATGTCTGCGAGGCCCGAGTATTCGGCAGCGCGGTGGCCGTAGCGCACGCCGTCAAAGCGGGAAAGATTCGATGAGGCTTCGGCCGGGGCGATCACGTAGTAGGACGGAATCGCCAGCTTGGTATTGGGCAGGCTGACCTCGACCACTTCTGCGCCAAGCTTCTTGTACTCGGCAATCGCGGCTTCAATGGCCTGTGCCACATCGGCGGCCAGGCCTTCGGCGAAGTATTCCTTGGGCAGGCCGATCTTGAGGCCTGTGAGCGGCTGCGCCAGATCGCGCGTGTAGTCTTCCTTGGTGCGTTCGAGACTGGTCGAATCGCGCTCGTCGTAACCGGCCATCACGTTCAACAGCAGCGCGCAATCTTCGGCGGTGGTGGCGATCGGGCCGCCCTGGTCGAGCGAGCTGGCAAAGGCCACCATGCCGAAGCGGCTGACCACGCCGTAAGTCGGCTTGATGCCGGTCACGCCGCAAAACGCCGCGGGTTGGCGGATCGAGCCGCCGGTGTCGGTCGCGGTAGCGGCCGGTGCGAGGCGCGCGGCAACGGCAGCGGCGGAGCCGCCCGAGCTGCCGCCGGGAATGGCGTTCACATCCCACGGATTGCGTACCGGGCCGTAGGCGCTGTTCTCGTTGGACGAGCCCATCGCGAATTCGTCCATATTGGCGCGGCCGAGCGTGACGAGGCCGGCCTTACGGCACTGTTCGATGATATGTGCGTCGTAGGGCGAGATGAAGTTGTCGAGCATCTTCGAACCGCAGGAGGTCTTCCAGCCTTGTTGGCAGAAGATATCCTTGTGTGCGAGCGGCACGCCGGTTAGCAGGCCTGCGTTGCCGGCGGCACGCAGCGCGTCGGCGGTTTGGGCTTCGGCCAGCGTCTTTTCCCGGTCAACGGTAATGAAGGCATTGAGGCGCGGGTTGAGAAGCTCGATTCTTGCCAGGTATTCTGTAGCCAGCTCGACGGCGGAAACTTCTTTGGCTGCGAGCCGGGCGGAGAGTTGTTTGAGGGTGTTGTTCAGCATGCAATTACGGAAGCGACGGGAACTTTTCCACGTATCTTCCTTCTCCCTTTATTCGATGACTTTGGGAACCAGATACAGCCCGGCTTCCACCGCGGGTGCAATGGCCTGGAAGGCGGCGCGCCGATCCGGTGCGGTGGCCTCGTCGGCACGCAGGCGCAGGCCGACATCCTGGGCGTGCGCCATGGGCTCGATTCCGCTGGTGTCGACCGCGCGCATTTCTTCGATCAGGCCGAAAATGCGGTTAAGCTGTAGTTGCGTTGCGGCAAGTTCATCGTCGGTTACACCGATGCGTGCCAGTTTGGCGATACGCCGTACGTCGTCAAGAGACAAAGACATGGCTTGTTTACCTTGTTGATTCTTCAATTTAGCCAAGGCGATAGGGTATCATAGCGGGCTTGTTTCCCCCAAACGTGCGCGCTGCGCCGGGAACCCGAATTCTTGTCGCAGACAGATCTGCGGCTTCTGTAACCGAATACATTGTGCGAGAACTCTTATGTTTGGATTCCTCTCCGGCTATTTTGCCAACGATATCGCCATCGACCTGGGCACTGCGAATACCCTGATCTACATGCAAGGCAAGGGCATCGTGCTCGACGAACCCTCGGTCGTCGCAATCCAGCAAAGCGGCGGACCCAGCGGCAAGAAGACCATCCTGGCTGTCGGTGCCGAGGCCAAGAAGATGCTGGGCCGCACGCCGGGCAGCATCAATGCGATTCGTCCGATGAAGGATGGCGTGATCGCCGACTTCACCATTACCGAACAGATGCTCAAGCAGTTCATCAAGAAGGTGAACCCATCGCGCATGTTTTCCAGCCCGCCCAGGATCGTGATTTGCGTACCCTGCGGTTCGACCCAGGTGGAGCGCCGCGCGATCCGCGAATCGGCGTTGGGCGCCGGGGCGAACAAGGTGGCCCTGATCGAAGAACCGATGGCTGCTGCGATCGGTGCCGGTCTGCCGGTGGAAGAAGCCACCGGCTCGATGGTGGTCGATATCGGTGGCGGTACCACTGAAGTGGGCGTGATCTCGCTCGGCGGCATCGTGTATGCCAACTCGGTGCGCGTCGGTGGCGACAAGTTCGATGAAGCCATCATCAATTACATCCGCCGCAACTACGGCATGTTGATCGGCGAAACCACGGCCGAAGAAATCAAGAAGCGCATCGGCTCCGCCTTCCCCGGCGCGGAAGTGCGCGAAATGGAAGTGAAGGGCCGCAATCTGGCCGAAGGCATTCCGCGTGCATTCACCATTTCTTCCAACGAAATTCTCGAAGCGCTGACCGAGCCGCTGAACCAGATCGTTTCCGCCGTGAAGCAGGCGCTGGAACAAACCCCGCCGGAACTCGGTGCCGACATCGCGGAAAAGGGTATGGTGCTGACCGGCGGCGGTGCGCTGCTGCGCGATATCGACCGGCTGCTGATGGAAGAAACCGGCTTGCCGGTGATCGTGGCCGACGAGCCGCTGACCTGCGTGGTACGCGGTTCCGGCAAAGCACTGGAAAAGCTCGACAAGGTCGGCACCATTTTCGCCAACGATTGATTTGGGGTAGGTGAAGGGAATGTGAACACAGTGGCGCAAGCTGCTGTGTTTGTCGTCTTCCCTGTTCCCGCTCGCTATACGCCGGCTTTCAATGCAATCAACTCAACCCGCCTTTTTCAAGCAGGGACCGAGGCCGCTTACCCGGTTGGTGATCTTTGCCTTCCTTTCGCTGTCGCTCATGGTGGGCGATGCGTATTACCACGTGCTCGGACGTTTGCGCGAGCAGGTTTCCATCGCGCTCTATCCGCTGCAATGGCTGGCCACGACACCGTTTTCAATGGCGCAGGAGGCGGGAAGCTTCCTTTCCCGGCAAAGCGATTTGCTGGCCGAAAATCGCCGGCTTAACGATGCGCAACTTTCAGCGGCCATGCAGGCCCAACGTCTCAAGCAACTGGAAGGAGAGAATGCCCGTTTGCGTGAGTTGACGGAGGCACGGCGCGGTTTGCCCAGGCCCAGCCAGTTGGCAGAAATTCTCTATAACGGTCGCGATCCCTTCTCCTCCAGTCTGGTGATCGACCAAGGCGCACGCCAGGGCGTGGTGGCCGGGCGTATCGTGGCGGATGCCGTGGGACTCGTGGGGCAGGTGGTGCGGGTTCAGCCCTTGACCAGCGAGGTCCGGTTGATCTCCGACCGCAATCACATGGTGCCGGTGGTGGTGGAACGCAACCAGTTGCGTGCTGTGGTCTACGGCATGGGTCGACAACAGCCGCTGGAAGTGCGCAATATGGCCCCCAATGTGGATGTCCAGCCCGGCGATATGCTGGTTACGTCGGGGATTGATGGTGTTTATCCTGCTGGTCTGCCGGTTGCGCGCGTGAGTTCGGTTGACCGGCAAAGCGGGTTTGCGCGGATTTTTTGTACACCCGTTGCCGCCATTGATCAGTACCGATTTGTGCTGATCCTGGATGCAGCCGAAGCCCTGCCCCCCTATCCGCTCGATGCTTCCGCCGTGGATGCTGCGAGCAAGAAAAAAAGGAAGAGGTAGTTCGATGCCTGTTTCCCGCCAGATTTTGCGCCCGGTCAGCCAGGGTCTGATCATTCTCTCGTTCCTGTTCGTCCTGCTGGTCAATCTGCTGCCCTGGCAAGCCGCATTTTCCGATCTGGCACCGGATTTCGTCGCGCTGTTTTTGGTCTATTGGGCCTTGAACCAGCCGCGCCGGGTTGGCGTGGGAACGGGGTTTTTGCTTGGAATCCTGATGGATGTGGGTGATGCCGCCGTACTGGGTCAGCATGCGCTGGCCTATTCGGTCATCACTTTCCTGACACTGTGGCGGCAACGGCAGGTTGCGGTGGCACCGTTCTGGCAACAGGCGATCGGCGCGCTGGCCCTGCTGCTGATTTCACAATTGATCATGCAGCTGGTGCGTGTTGCGCTGGGCGCGCCCTTTGTGGGGTGGGGCTATTTTGCCGGCCCGTTTCTGGCCGCCCTGATGTGGACGCCGCTTTCCAACCTCATGCTGATGCACCAGCGTCGGGAAGTGCCTGACGAATTATGAGGAAGTTGTTCCGATCCTACCGCGGCTCGTCGAGCGTGGTTCCGCGCGCTGCCGGCAAAGTATTGAACAACCAGCAGGAGTCTCGTTACGCTTTCCAGGTCCGCATGGTGGTGGCGGCGCTGTTCGTGCTGGTGCTGTTTGGCTTGCTGTTGACCCGTTTCATCTGGTTGCAGGTGGTCAAGCACAATGAATACATGACCCTGGCCGAGCAGAACCGCATCTCGCTGGTGCCCATCCAGCCTTCGCGCGGCATCATCAAGGACCGCAATGGCGTGGTGCTTGCGCATAACTTTTCAGCGTATACCCTGGAAATCACGCCGTCCCGCGTTGGCGATCTCGAAAGCGCCATCAACCGGCTGGCCGAGATCGTGGATATTCAGCCTAGGGATCGGCGCCGCTTCAAGAAGCTGCTGGATGAAACCAAGGATTTCGAATCGCTGCCGATCCGCACCCGCTTGAGCGATGAGGAAGTGGCGCGGTTTGCCGCCAACAGCTACAAATTCCCCGGAGTGGAAATCAAGGCGCGCCTGTTCCGCCAATACCCGATGGGCGAAGTCGCTTCGCATCTGATCGGATATATAGGCCGCATCAATACCACCGACATGGCGGGACTGGAAGAACAGGGCGCTGCGCCCAATTACCGCGGGACCGACCATATCGGCAAGGTGGGTCTGGAAGAGCATTACGAGCGGATATTGCATGGGACGACCGGTTTTGAAGAGGTGGAGATCGATTCCGGCGGACGTGCGGTTCGTACCCTGAAACGGACCCAGCCCGTTCCCGGCGCCGACCTGATTCTCTCGGTCGACATCGAGCTGCAGAAGGTGGCCGAAGCCGCTTTCGGCGAGAACAAGGGCGCGTTGGTCGCGATCGATCCTGCCACCGGCGGTGTGCTGGCCTTTGTTTCCAAGCCGGGCTTTGATCCCAACCTGTTTGTCGACGGCATCGATCCACAGAGCTGGAACGAGCTGAATACCTCGCCCGACAAACCCCTGAACAACCGAGCCTTGCGCGGCGAGTATCCGCCCGGTTCCACGTTCAAGCCGTTCATGGCGCTTGCGGCGCAAGAGGGCGGGTTTCGCAGCGCCAATGCGGCATTTGCCGATCCGGGTTTTTTCAGTTTTGGCGGCCATACTTTCCGCGACGACAAGCCCGGTGGTCACGGCCTGGTGGACATGTACAAATCGATTGTCGTGTCCTGCGATACTTATTACTACACGCTGGCCAACATGATGGGGATCGACAATATCTCCAGGTTCATGGCAACGCTGGGTTTCGGCAGCAAGACCGGCATTGATGTCGATGGCGAGCGTCCCGGCATTCTGCCTTCGCAGGAATGGAAGAAGGCCCGCTTCAAGAAACCGGAGCAGCAAAAATGGTATGCCGGCGAGACCATTTCGATCGGTATTGGCCAGGGCTATAACGCCTATACCCCGTTGCAGCTGGCGCATGCCACGGCGACGCTGGCCAACCGCGGCGTGGTCTTCAAACCGCATCTGGTGCAGTTTGTCGAAGATGCGCGCAAGGGCGGAAAGATCCCGATTGAGCCCAAACCCGTCAAGACCTTGCCCTGGAAACCCGAGCATGTGGATGTGGTGTTGCGCGCCATGGCGGGCGTGAACAAGGAAGGAACGGGCGCGCGTGCTTTTGCCGGTGCCGGCTATACTTCGGCCGGTAAAACCGGAACGGCGCAGGTGTTCAGCCTGAAGGGTAGCAAGTATGTAGAAGGCGCGGTCAAGAAACATCTGCGCGACCATGCCTGGTTCACCGCGTTTGCCCCGGTCGAAACCCCCAGGATCGCCCTGGCCGTGCTGGTGGAAAACGGCGGTTTTGGCGCCCAGGCCGCGGCGCCGATTGCACGCCAGGTGCTCGATTACTATCTGCTGGGCAAGAAAGCCAACCAGCCTGCGCCGGAGTTGCCTCCCGAAGTTGGCGAGGAGGGACATGAACATGATTAAGCTATGGCTGATGCGGCTGGTGCGCAATATCGATCCGTGGCTGCTGCTGTTTACGCTGCTGGTATTCGCCTATTCCCTGCTGGTGTTGTACAGCGCGTCCAATCGCGATCTGGACCGGGTGGTCAACAAGTTTGCCCATCTTGCCGTGGCCTGCAGCGTGATGTGGGTGATTGCCGCGATTCCGCAGCAGACCTTGCTGCGCCTGGCGGTGCCGGCCTATGTCCTGGCAGTACTGCTGTTGGTGGGCGTGGCGCTGTTTGGCGATGTCAGCAAGGGCGCGCGCCGCTGGCTGAATATCGGGATAGGGCGTATCCAGCCGTCCGAGCTGATGAAAATCGCCTTGCCCATGATGCTGGCCTGGTATTTCCACCAGTACGAAGCGGTGTTGCGCTGGAAAAATTTTCTGGTCGCCGCGGTGTTGATGCTGGTCCCGGTCGGCTTGATCCTGAAGCAGCCCGATCTGGGCACGGCCATGCTGGTGTCGGCGGCCGGGTTCTATGTATTCTATTTTGCCGGTCTTTCCTGGAGGCTGATTGGCGCCATGACGCTGGCTGGCAGCGGGCTGGTCTATGCGCTGCTCGACTGGGATGTCTGCAACCGCCTGCTGCATGAATACCAGTGCCAGCGTATCGCTACCATGCTCGATCCGATGGAGGATCCGCTGGGTACCGGCTATCACATCATCCAGGGCACGATCGCGATCGGTTCTGGCGGCATTTTCGGGCGAGGCTGGCTCAATGGCACGCAAACCCACCTTGATTTCATCCCGGAGCGCACGACCGACTTCATCTTCGCGGTACTGGGCGAGGAACTGGGCCTGGTGGGCAACATCGTTCTGCTGGTGCTGTATCTGCTGGTGATCGGGCGCGGACTGATGATTTCCAGCCGGGCCTCCACCCTGTTCGGGCGGCTCTTGGCCGGCTCGATCGCGCTGACCTTTTTCACCTATGCCTTCGTCAACATGGGCATGGTGTCCGGCGCCTTGCCGGTGGTCGGCGTGCCTTTGCCGCTGTTTTCCTATGGCGGCACGGCGATGGTGTCATTGATGGCGGGATTCGGTATCCTGATGAGCATCAACAAGGATCGCCAACTGATGAAAGGGTAAGGCCAATGAATCGGGCGTGGAAAGTGGGAATCGGTTTGGGCGTGGCAGGTTTGCTGGCCGCATGTTCCAGCGCACCGCGCCAGAATCCGCCGGTATCCCCACCGCCCGGAACGCCTACCTCTGCCGACACCGGTATCCTGGCCGGGCAGCCTTCTGCTTATTCCTGCACCTATACCCCGCTTGTCCAAGCACGAGGCGGTTTCTACAAGGATGATGGCCCGCTCGCTTTGCCCGATGCGCTGGATCAGGTGCTCGAACCCCTGCCGCGCCAGGAGCCGCTGCACCGCTGGGCCAACAATCCCTACAGCGTGCTGGGCCAGAATTTTGTCCCGCTCAAAGCGCTGGGCGAGCTGACTCAGCGCGGTATCGGTTCCTGGTATGGGCGCAAGTTCCATGGCCAGAAAACCTCCAGCGGCGAGCCGTACGACATGTTCCAGATGACGGCCGCCCACCCGACCTTGCCGATTCCGAGCTATGCCCGCGTGACCAGTGTAAAAAACGGGCGCAGCGTGGTTGTGCGCATCAATGATCGCGGTCCTTTCCTGAAAGGGCGGGTCATCGATCTGTCTTTCCTGGCCGCATGCCGGCTGGGTTACGCGATGGAGGGCAGCGCCGAGGTCGAGGTGGTGAGTCTGGCGCCGGGCAATACTTCCGTTGCCCCGCAGGCTGCGGCCCGTCCGGTCGCGGTGGTTGCCGAGGCGCCGGCCGAGCCCGTTTTGCCCACCGTTGTCGTCACGCCGCTGCGCGCGGAACCGGTCGTGCCCGGCAGTGAGGTTTTCCTGCAATTGGGCGCATTCGGTTCGCGCACCAATGCCGAAAATTTCCACGCCCATCTTGCGCGCGAACTGGATGAGGTTCAGGTGGCCAGGCTGGCCATCCAGCAATCAGGCGCGCTCTATCGTGTGCGCCTGGGCCCCTTCCCGGATCGTACAGCGGCCCTGGCCGAGGCGGAAAAGCTGACGGGGCGCAAGAACCTGTCGGCGGTTATTTCCCGTTAGCCGGTAGGGCAGGTCAGGTCAGTTGCCAGGTAATTGCAAATACGGATGGTCGCGGGTCGGCTTGTCCAGGTAATAGCCCTGCACCTGATCGATGCCGATTTCCACCAGCATGTCGAAAATCTGCTGGTTCTCCACAAATTCGGCGATCGTGGTTTTGCCCATGTCGCGTGCCATGGTCACCATGCCGCGCACAAAAACCTGGCTGTCATGGTCGGTGGGCAGATCGCGGATAAACAGGCCGTCGATCTTCAGCACATCGGCTTTCAGCTGCTTGAGATAGGCGAACGAGGCAAAGCCGGTACCGAAATCGTCCAGGCATACCGTGCATCCCGTGGCGCGCAAGGCGTCGATAAAGCGCTGCGCGTCGCGCATGTCGGAAACGGCCGCTGTTTCAGTCAGTTCGACCAGCAGGCGCTCCGGTGCCACGCGATGGGTCAGCAGCTGGCGGTTGATGAACTCCGGCAAATCGGGTTCGTCGAAGGATCGACCGGAAATGTTGACCGCGATCGACGGGATATTCTTGTTCGAGCCCAGCAGTTCGATCACCGTGCGCAGTACCCAGCGGTCGATGTCGATGATCTTGCCGGTGGTTTCCGCATGCGAAATAAACTGGCCCGGCATGATGATATCGCCCGGCGACTGGCTGTCTTTCATGCGAATCAATGCTTCCAGATGCGCCAGCCGCTTGTTGTGGGTGTAGTAAATGCCCTGGAAGTGCAATTCGAAGCCGTTATTGGCCAGCGCTTCCACGATGCGGTCTTTCCACGACAGGCGGTTGATCGCATCGCGCGACTGGTCGGAATCGGGCCGGTAAACCCGCCATGTCGATTTGCCCGCGGCCTTGGCCTGATACATGGCTGAATCGGCGTGGGCGACCAGCTCCTGCGCGGTATCGGCATGCAGCGGGAACATGGCGACCCCGAGACTGCCGGCCGGGTGCAGCGTGTAATTGCCGGTGGAAAACTGGATCTGGGCAATGGTGTTGATGATGCGTTCGGCCAGCCGGCTGATCTCGAATTCATTGCAATCGGGCACCAGCACGGCGAATTCATCGCCGCCCAGGCGCGACAGCACTTCGTGCCGGCGCACCTGCTTGCTGATTTCGCGGGCGATGGTTTGCAGCAACTGGTCGCCGACGCCGTGGCCGAAGTTGTCGTTGACGTGCTTGAACTCGTCCAGATCGAAGAACAGCAGCGCCATGGTGCTCTGGCGTCGGTCGGCATCGGACACCATGCGTTCCAGTTCCTGCTGGAAGCGATGGCGGTTATAGAGCCCGGTCAGCGCGTCGCGCTCGGCCAGGTTGACCATGTGCGCGGCCAGTTCGCGCTGCTGCGTCACATCCTCATACACCCACATCCGGCCATTGCCGGCGCCTTGCAGGTCCAACACGTTGTAGCAATGCTGGGTGATGATCCGGCCATCGCCCATGACGATTTCACCGTAATCGGAACGGCCTTCCAGCATGGACAGTTCATCCAGCAGCGGCGTGGGCATTCCCGAGATGTCGGGACGGTTGTCGGCCTGTTGCAAAACCTGCCCCATCGAGCGCCCGGTCAGCGCCTGGTTGGGTGCAATGCCCCAGAGCGCGCAGAACGCCGGGTTATGAAACATCACCCGGTTGTCGTTGTCGACGAACAGCACACCAAAACGCATGGCTGAAAGCAACGCGGTCAGGCGTGCACGTTCGGTTTCGGCGCGGCTGAGATAGCTTTGGCCCAGCGCTTGCAGCTGGCGCAATTCCACCACGGCCTTGCGCAGCGCCAGGCGGTCTTCCTTCAGTTCGGAATTGTCGCGAATGCTTGCGCGCAGGCCCAGATAGCTGCCGCGGCTGTCAAACAGCGGTTGCCAGGTCATCGATGCCCAAAACAGCGAACTGTTGCGGCGTTGGGCCCGGAACTCGAAATCCTGGACGGTGGTACGGTTGTCCAGGGCGTTCTTGATGGTGTCGGTAAACTGGCTGCGTTCTTCCGGCGTGGCCAGGGTCAACGGAAAATCCTGCAGCAGCATGCATTCGTTGACACTGTAGCCGGTCAGCCGGGTGATCGAGGCATTGACCCAGACCAGCCTTCCTTCCGGGTTCAGCCATAATTCCGCGCTGTAGCTGTAGTCGGCGAGGATGTGGAATTTTTCTTCGCTCTGCGACAGCGCCTGCACCCGGAGCTTGATGGAACGGATCATGTCATTGAAACGGCTGGTCAACTGGGCGATTTCATCGCCGCATGAGGGTATCGGCAGTTCCTGGTAATTGCCGGTGGCGACGTTTTCCGCCGAGGCGATCAGGCGATAGAGCTGGCGGGTCAGCCAGATGCCGACGGCCAGCATCAGCAGCACGGACAGCACCAGTCCGGTCAACAGCATGAGCGCATTCTGCAGCATCAGGCGCTGGATTCCCTGCTGGGCGATTTCGGTGGAAATGCCAAAGTGCAGTTCGGCGAGCTTTTCTCCGCCAAAACCAATTGGCGTTGCGGCGTGAATCATCGTGCCCAAGCGGTTGGTTTTCAACAGCTTGTCAGGTTCGGGCAGGGGGCGGGCGATATCCCAGCCTCGTGCCGCGATGATGCGCCCGCGCGGATCGAGCAATACCAGGTAATCGATGCCTTCGGGCGCGCGGATGCCATCGAGCAGGTCTGCGGCGCGGGCCAGGTCTCCGTTGGAAAGTGGAGCGACGAATGCCGCGTTGAGCAGCCGGGAAAGCTCGGCGCTGCGCACTTCGACGGAACGCACGGCCATGTCGTTCCAGATGCGCGAGGTATTGAACAGCAAGGCGGCCAAAACTGCGCATTGCACCAGAACGCTGGCAACTATCAGGCGGGCACGAAGCGAGTTCAGGAACGGCAGTTTGGGCATGGTCACCTTTTCCCCTGGCGGGGCGATCTCCCTTGGTGTCATTGAACGGAGTGTTGCAACCCCGGGCGGATTGGATCTTTCCTGCTGCATTGTGCCTCAAGCTGTTGATAGCGCAAGCCCGTGGCGCGTTGCGGGCGATGGTGTGTGGCGATAAGGCAGCATTTCCCAGGTTGATGCCAAATTTACAAGGATCTCTGTAATCATTATTGGCATGCGTTTGCGTTTTAAACTTGCATGATTTTTACTGGACTGTTTTATTTCGCCGGCGGCATGAACATGAACTTTCCAATCTGAAAAATAACATTGAAACTGTAACCGTGCCGAAGATAAATAACCCGCATTCAGACCGTGTGATGCCGAACAAGGGGTAATCGGGATCACGCAGAGCGATGTGAGCGGCGGCCTTCGCCGTCCCCCTACCCGTGCGAGCCTATGAAAATGTTGCTGAAACTGATCTTTCGTCTGACCTTGAAAATACTCTTTCGCGTTGAGGTTCGTGGCGACTGGCCGGCCAAGCTGCCCGAGCGATTGCTGATTGTGGCCAATCATGAATCGTTTCTCGATGGCATGTTGCTGGCGCTGTTCCTGCCGATCCATCCGGTGTTTGTGGTGCATACCAAGGTGGCCGAACACTGGCTGTTCGGGTGGCTCCTGCGCCATGTCGATTATCTGGCCGTGGATCCGACCAGCCCGATGGCGATCAAGCAGGTGGTCAAGCTGGTGGAAGCCGGTCGGCCGGTGGCGATTTTCCCGGAAGGGCGCATCACGGTGACCGGCTCGCTGATGAAGGTCTACGACGGCCCGGCTTTTATCGCCGCGCACACGGGTGCGGCGGTCTTGCCGATCCGGCTGGACGGGCCGCGCCTGAGTTATTTCAGCCGCATGGGTGGCAATCACCCGCGCCATTTTTTGCCCAAGTTGCGCCTGATCGTGATGCCGCTGGAAACGATTGCGATCGCATCGCAAGGCACTGCACACGAGCGTCGCCGGCTGGCCGGGGAGGCGCTGCGCAAGATCATGCAGCACATGCTGTTCGCCTCGTGCCCGATCGGCACGCTGTTTGATGCCTTGCTCGATGCCATAGCGGTGTGGGGGCGCAAGCACCGGCTGGTGGAAGACATGCGCCAGGTCGAGTATTCCTACGGCGAGTTTCTGAAAATGGCACTGGCCTTGGGGCGGCTGAGTGCCAAGCTGGTTCCAGAGGGCGAGCGAGTCGGCGTACTGCTACCCAACGTGACACCGACGCTCGCGCTGGTGCTGGGGGCCACGGCACTGCGGCGGGTGCCGGCCATGCTCAACTACACTTCGGGGTTCGCCGGCATGGAGGCGGCCTGCGTGGCGGCGACTGTGCCGGTGGTCATCACCTCGCGGGCGTTTGAAGAAGCGGCGCATCTGAAGGAAGCCATTGCCGGGCTTGCTGCGCACCGCACGGTGGTTTATCTGGAAGACCTGCGCGAGCGTTTTACGCTGGGCGACAAGCTCTGGTTGCTGGCGGCGCTGTGCTGGCCGCGCCGCGTCGTGCCGCAGGGCGATCCGCAAGCGGCCGCGGTCACGCTGTTTACTTCCGGTTCGGAAGGCGCGCCCAAGGGCGTGGTGCTCAGCCATCGCAACCTGCTTTCCAACCTGGCACAGGTGCGCTCGGTGATCGCTTTCACCCCGGCCGACAAGTTCCTGAACGCACTGCCCCTGTTCCACTCGTTCGGCCTGACGGCGGGCGGCCTGTTGCCGCTGATGACGGGCACGCGCCTGTTCCTCTATCCCTCGCCATTGCATTACCGCGTGATTCCTGAGGTGGCGTACGATCGGGATTGCACCGTGCTGTTTGGCACCAGCACCTTCCTTGGCAATTATGCCAAACATGCACATCCCTACGATTTCTACCGGATGCGCTTTGTCGTGGCTGGCGCGGAACGCTTGTCGCCCGCCGTGCGCGAAACCTGGTTCGAAAAATTCGGTATCCGTATCCTGGAAGGTTACGGCACCACGGAAGCCTCGCCGGTGCTTTCGGTGAACACGCCGATGGCCTATCGCAGCGGCACCGTCGGGCAGTTCCTGCCCGGGATCGAGTACTGGCTGGAGCCGGTGCCCGGCGTGGAGGAGGGCGGCATTCTGCATGTGCGCGGACCAAACGTGATGCAGGGTTATCTGCGCCTGGGTCACCCTGGCGTACTGGAACCGACGGCATCCCTGCATGGCCCGGGCTGGTATTCAACCGGTGATATCGTGACGGTGGATGCCGAAGGCTTCATCACGATCAAGGGGCGGCTCAAGCGCTTTGCCAAGATCGCGGGCGAAATGATCTCGCTCGAAATCGTGGAGAAGCTGGCCGCGCTGGTCGATTCTACCGGGCAGCACGCAGCCAGCAGCCGCGTCGATGAAATGAAGGGCGAGGCGCTGGTGCTGTTTACCACCAGCAAGTCCGTGCAGTTCGATCGCCTGGTCGAAACGGCCCGCCAGCGCAGTCTGCCGAGCCTTGCCGTGCCGCGCGATGTCCGCCTGGTTGCCGCGCTGCCCTTGCTGGGCTCGGGCAAGGTGGATTATGTAACGCTCAAGCAATGGGCCGAGAGCGCGCTGCCGGAAATCGGCGCAACCCAATAATCCCGGGATTGTTCAATGGTATTCAGCGAACCAGATCGAATACCAGCTTGCCCAGCAGCACCAGGACCAAGACCAGGAACAAGCGCCGCAACCAGAGATTGCCGCCTTTCATCGCCAGGCGGCTGCCAGCCCAGGCACCGGCCATCATGGCCACCGCCATCGGAATGGCCAGGTGGTAGTAGACCAGCCCCGCCGGGATAAAGAAGGCCAGCGCGCCGAGGTTGGTGGCCATGTTGACCACCTTGGCGCAGGCCGATGCGCGCAGGAAGTCGAAGTGAAACACGCGCACGAACAGGAAGATCAGGAAGCTGCCGGCGCCCGGGCCAAAGAAACCTTCATAGAAGCCGATGACCGCCCCCAGCAACAGTCCGCGATACAGGTCATGACGCGAGATCGGAATGTGGGCATCCTGCGTGCCGAATTCCGGCTTGAACCAGGTGTAGACCAGCATCACGACCAGCAGTACCACCACGAACGGCTTGATCCAGCTTGCCGGCAGCAGATAGATCGTGCGCGCACCCAGATGAGCACCGCAAAAGGCCGCTGCGCCGGCCAGGGCGAGCAATTTCCACGGCAACGGAATGCGCCGCGCATACTGCTGCGCCGCAGTTCCCAGCCCGACAAACGAAGCGCATTTCTCTGTGGCGATCAACATCGCCGGCAGCGCGCGCGGAAACAGCGCAAACAGACCCGGAACCAGAATCAGCCCGCCGCCGCCGATCGAAGCGTTGAGCATGCCGCTGATGAAAGTCAGCGGCAGCAAGATATAGAGTTCTGTAGTCATGGCGTCGCGCGGGAGGGAGGGTCGGGCATGGTAGGCCGGCGGGAGGCCCGGGCATTGTAAAAATGCGACTAGCGCAGCCGGTCGCCAAAACTGACCAGCAGCACACCGACCAGCACCAGCGCGGCGCCCAGCAGGCGTGGCGTGGAAAGTTCTCGCACCGGTAGCCCCAGGATGCCGAATCGGTCGAACAGCAGTGAGGCTAGGATCTGGCCGCAAATGATGACAGCCAGCATGACGGCGACGCCGATGCGTGGCGCCAGCAGCGTGGTACCGAATACAAACAGCGCGCCCATGGCCCCGCCGGTCAGTTGCCACCAAGTGGCTTGCCCAAGCTGGGTAAAGCTCGACCATTTCTGCTGGGTCAATAGTGAGATCAGCAACAGGCTGAGCGTGCCGACGCCGAACGAGATCAATGCCGCGATGACGGTACTGCCGCCAATCACGATCTTGAGCTGGTTGTTGATGGTCGACTGCAGCGGCACGATCAGGCCGATGGTCAGCGCCAGTAACAGATAGAGTGGATACATGGCTATTCCTTGCAAAGAAAACGGCACGTCGCAACGTGCCGCGGTGTTGAGTCTGTAAATTCAGATCAAGCCTTGTGGTAGACCTCGGCGCCCTTCTGCATGAACTCGATCGACTTCACTTCCATGCCTTTCTTCAGCGCCTCTTCCTCGGCGATGCCCTGCGCGGCGGCGAAGTCGCGCACGTCCTGGGTGATCTTCATCGAGCAGAAATGCGGGCCGCACATCGAGCAGAAATGCGCAATCTTCGCGCCCTGTTGCGGCAGGGTTTCGTCGTGGAATTCGCGCGCGCGGTCCGGATCAAGGCCGAGGTTGAACTGGTCTTCCCAGCGGAACTCGAAACGTGCCTTCGAGAGTGCGTTGTCGCGGATCTGCGCGCCCGGATGGCCCTTGGCCAAGTCGGCGGCATGCGCGGCGAGCTTGTAGGTGATGATGCCTTCCTTGACGTCGGCCTTATTGGGCAAGCCGAGGTGTTCCTTCGGCGTGACGTAACACAGCATCGCGCAGCCGTACCAGCCGATCTGCGCCGCGCCGATCGCACTGGTGATATGGTCATAACCGGGGGCGATGTCGGTGGTCAGCGGTCCGAGGGTGTAGAACGGCGCTTCGTCGCACCAATCGAGCTGCAGGTCCATGTTTTCCTTGATCAGCTGCATCGGTACATGGCCCGGGCCTTCGATCATCACCTGCACGTCGTGCTTCCAGGCAATCTGCGTGAGTTCGCCCAGGGTCTTGAGTTCGCCCAGTTGCGCTTCGTCGTTGGCATCCCAGACCGAGCCAGGGCGCAGGCCGTCGCCGAGGCTGAAGGCCACATCGTAGGCCTTCATGATTTCGCAGATTTCCTCGAAGTGGGTGTAGAGGAAACTTTCCTGGTGATGCGCCAGGCACCACTTGGCCATGATCGAGCCGCCGCGGCTGACGATGCCGGTCATGCGATTCGCGGTCAGCGGCACATATTTCAGCAGCACGCCGGCGTGGATGGTGAAGTAGTCGACACCCTGTTCGGCCTGCTCGATCAATGTGTCCTTGAAGATTTCCCAGGTCAGGTCCTCGGCCTTGCCGTTGACCTTTTCCAGCGCCTGGTAGATCGGCACCGTGCCGATCGGCACCGGCGAATTGCGCAAAATCCATTCGCGCGTTTCGTGGATGTTCTTGCCGGTCGACAGATCCATGATCGTGTCCGAGCCCCAGCGGATGCCCCAGGTCATTTTCTCGACTTCTTCGCTGATGCTGGAAGAAATGGCCGAGTTGCCGATATTGCCGTTGATCTTCACCAGGAAGTTGCGGCCGATGATCATCGGTTCGCATTCCGGGTGGTTGATGTTGTTGGGGATGATGGCGCGGCCGCGGGCGATTTCGTCACGCACGAATTCCGGCGTGATCTTTTCCGGAATGCTCGCGCCGTAGTTCTGGCCCGGATGCTGGCGCGTCATGAACGCAGCCATTTTCTCGCCCTTGGGGCCGGTGGCTTTGAGCGAGGCGACGTATTCTTCGCGCAGCATGTTTTCGCGGATCGCGACGTATTCCATTTCCGGCGTGATGATGCCTTGGCGGGCATAGTGCATCTGGCTAACGTTCTTGCCGGCCTTGGCGCGACGCGGCTGGCGCGTGAGTTCGAAGCGCAGGTCGTCCAGGCTCTTGTCGGCTTCGCGGGCACGGCCATATTCACTGGTCAGCTGCGACAGCACTTCGGTGTCGTTGCGCTCGTCGATCCAGGCAGCCCGCTGCGGTGCGAGCCCCTTGCGCACGTCGATCTGTGCATTTGGGTCGGTATAAGGGCCGGAAGTGTCATATACATAGATGGGCGGATTTTTTTCGCCGCCGAAGGAATCGGGCGTATCGGTCTGGCTGATCTCGCGCATCGGCACGCGGATATCGGCGCGGCTGCCGGTCACGTAAATCTTGCGCGAGTTCGGAAAAGGCTGGACGGAAGCTTCGTCCACGGTGGCGGTGCTGGCGTGGAATTCTGCGGGTTTGTTCATGCGGCTCTCCAAAGGGGCGAAGGGAGAGCAAAGGCGGGCTTGCTCGCTTCCCTACGCCGGTATGATCCGGATCAGGTTCCAAGGGTATGTCTCATCCACGCAGCCGCGCGGAACCCCTAGCGAATGAGCGTGAAGCTAAAGGAGTTGGCGGGCAAATGCAAGTGGTTTTCGTTTGAACGGCATTTCGTTATTTTTTGCAAATTTTATAAAGATTTTGAGCGAAACAACGATGGTCGGACCATTGTTGCACCTCGTATAATCAGCAGCCTTGTTTATGTATGTGTAAATTATTGTAAGGATTGTATGGATACCCAAGCGCGCCCCCAAGAAAATCCGGTGGATGATGAAATCAGTTTGCTTGATCTGTTTTTGGTGTTGGTTAAACACAAATGGCTGGTGTTTGGCTTGCCGGTGCTTGCGGCTGCCATTGCGGCAGTTGTGGTATTTTTGTTGCCCAATAAATTCACTGCGACGCTCAAGATTGCGCCTTCCAAATCGTCGGCGCTTTATCTCTGGATGCTGAAGTCGGATAGCTTGTCTTTTGATATTGCGCAAAAGCTGGATCTGCAAAAAATCTACGGAACAAGCGGACGCGGTCAATTGCTACGGGCAATTGATAGTCATGTCAAAGTGACCAGTAATCCCAAAGACGGTTATGTGGATGTGATGGTTACCGATAAAGATCCAGCACTGGCGGCGCGCGTGGCAAATGCCTTCGGTGAGGGGATGGTGGACAATCTGCTCAAATTGCGTTTGACGGATATGACTCGTGCTATTTACGAACTCAAGTCCCGCCGCGAATTAATACAGAAGGATATTGAAGCGGCACAGCGTGAGCTTGGTAAGCCGGAATTGGCCAAGGTCGTGGCTGCTATTTCAACTGCAGATCGTTACGGAATCAGCAGTATGGCTGGAATTCAGGCAGAGCAGTCCATGCAGTCCATGCAGTCCATTCAATCCATTCAGTCTGTACCGTTAGGCGCCGAACTAACCCAAAGTGAGATGGTTCGCTTGCAAGAACAGGTGGCCACTTTGCAACGGATGTTGGTCGATGCGTCCAAACGCCAAGTGCCTGCCGTTGAACATGGCTTGCTAATGGCGGCTGTCGATCAGTATCAGAAGCATGCCTATGCGGTAGCCCTGATCGATCGGCTGGATCGCAGGATCGCGTTCCTTTCCAAGCAGGAGCGCGAAGAGATCAAATTACTTCCGGCAGAAGTGCCTGATGAGAAATCCGGCCCCAAGCGTACCCTGATCATTCTGCTTGCTGGGTTGGCTGGTTTCTTTGTGGCCGTGCTCACTGCTTTTGTGCGGGAGTGGTGGGGGAATTTGAACTCGGATGCGAATAGTTCCGTTGTGCTTGGGAAAATACGCAGTCATTGGGGGGCGAAATAATTGATTTTGGTGACTGGCGGTGCCGGTTTCATCGGCGGCAATTTCGTTCTGGACTGGCTGGCGCAGAGTGGCGAGCCGGTGGTCAATCTGGACAAGCTCACCTACGCGGGCAATCTCGATACCTTGAAATCGCTCGATGGCGATGCGCGGCATGTGTTCGTGCGCACCGATATCGGCGATCGCGAACTGGTCGCCAAACTCTTGGCCGAGCACCAGCCGCGCGCGGTGATCAACTTCGCTGCCGAATCGCATGTCGACCGCTCGATCCACGGTCCGGGCGAGTTCATCCAGACCAACGTGGTCGGCACCTTCAACCTGCTGGAAGCCGTGCGCGGCTACTGGAGCGCGCTGCCGACCGAGCAGAAAGCCGCCTTCCGTTTCCTGCATGTCTCGACCGACGAGGTGTACGGCTCGCTCGAACCGAGCGATCCCGCCTTCCGTGAAGACAATAATTACAAACCGAACAGTCCGTACTCGGCCAGCAAGGCGGCGTCCGACCATCTGGTGCGCGCTTGGCAACACACCTACGGCCTGCCGGTGCTGACCACCAACTGCTCGAACAACTACGGCCCGTATCACTTCCCGGAAAAACTGATCCCGCTGGTGATCCTCAATGCCTTGGCCGGCAAGCCGCTGCCGATCTACGGCGATGGCATGCAGATCCGCGACTGGCTGTACGTGAAAGACCACTGCAGCGCGCTCCGCCGCGTGCTCGAAGCCGGAAAGCCGGGCGAGACCTACAACGTCGGCGGCTGGAACGAAAAACCGAACATCGACGTGGTGAAGACCATCTGCGGCATTCTGGACGATCTCAAGCCGCGCGCCGACGGCAAGCCGTATGTCGAGCAGATCACCTACGTGACCGACCGCCCCGGCCATGACCGCCGCTACGCGATCGACGCCACCAAGCTCGAACGCGAACTGGGCTGGAAGCCGGCCGAGACCTTCGAAACCGGCATCCGCAAAACTGTGCAGTGGTATCTGGATAGCCAGGACTGGGTGCAGAACGTGACCAGCGGCGCCTACCGCGAGTGGGTCAGCCAGCAGTATGGAGCCTGACATGCCGAAGATTCTGATTACCGGTAAAAACGGCCAGGTTGGCTTTGAACTGCAACGCAGCCTGTCGACCCTGGGTGAGATCGTCGCGGTCGACGTGGCCGATTGCGATCTGTCCAATCCGGAAGCGATCCGCGCACTGGTGCGCGAGGTGCAGCCCGATATCATCGTGCATCCGGCGGCCTACACCGCCGTGGACAAGGCCGAAAGCGAAACCGATCTCGCGCAGACGATCAATGCCACGGCACCCGGCGTGCTGGCCGAAGAGGCCGCTAGGCTTGGCGCGCTGATCGTGCATTACTCAACCGATTACGTGTTCGACGGCACGAAGGACGGTGTCTACACCGAGGACGACGCGCCCAATCCGCAGTCGGTTTACGGCAAGTCCAAGCTTGCCGGTGAGGTGGCCGTGGCGGCGGCGAACCCGAAGCACGTGATTCTCCGCACGAGCTGGGTGTTCGGCGCGC
>Ga0316613_10000187_pt1 | contig 70762 bp, 63 predicted proteins | sample OWC_soil_day10_C_2_FD_207647 | JGI IMG/M metagenome (GOLD analysis project Ga0316613, IMG submission 207647) | Wetland soil microbial communities from Old Woman Creek delta, Ohio, United States - OWC_soil_day10_CT_b | ecosystem: Environmental > Terrestrial > Soil > Wetlands | place: USA: Ohio...
CAGGCTCCTTTGTTGAAGAAGCCCGCTATGCTCTGCTTCAGCCGAGCTACGCTCAACGCGGACGCAACGGCCGTCTCTTGATCTCTACCTCAACCGCAGGCGCCCTCCCGCGTAGCGGGTTCGTTCCTCGGCCGGCGTCGGGCCTACGACCTCGACTGCGGTAGATCTCTGTCGACGGCGGCCGAGCGTTTTCCCTCTGAAGTCGCCATGTCCGAGCGGGCCGTCTCGGTGTGTTCGTCCCGGTCGAGCACGGAGGTCGGCGTGAGGCCCGTCGGTCGGTTCGGCCGCCGGTCAGAAAACCTGGCGCAGTTTTGCCCGCGACTTTCGGCAACGGTTCGGGCAATCGCCATCCTAGAGGATGTCCGGCGAACCCTGGTTCGCCAACATACTCTAGTTCCTTGTTGTCGCATTGTTTTCGCGGAAAACCGGTTTCCACTTTTCCGCACAATGCTCTGGAACAGACGTCCTTGACCTTAGCCTTTTGGCTACGGTTTGGCAGTTGCATCCGGAGCATCACATACAGCATGCTGGCGCATGCGCCTGTTGCTGATCGAAGACAATCTCGAACTCGCGAGATGGCTCGCGCTTCTCCTGCGCAAGAGCCATTATGCGGTTGACTGCGTCCATACGGGAGAGGATGCCGACGAGGCGCTTCGAACGCAGGACTACGCGCTGGTTCTCCTGGATCTCGGTCTGCCGAACGGCGACGGCTTCACCGTCCTCAAGAACCTGCGCAGCCATAACCGGAAGGTTCCGGTCATCATCCTGACGGCGAACGACGCCATCTCCAGCCGCGTCAGGGGGCTGGATCTCGGCGCCGACGACTATCTCGTCAAACCGGTCGACATCACCGAACTGGAAGCCCGCATCAGGGCCCGCCTGCGGCACACGCTGACCAACCATGCCAACACGGTCGACTATGGCAGGATCTCGCTCGATCTCGGTGCCAGCCAGTTCACCGCCGACGGCGAGGTGCTGCTCTTGACCCCGCGCGAGCATGCCGTGCTGCAGGCCCTCATTCTCAAGGGCGGCAAGCCCATTCAGAAGGCGCATCTGTTCGACGCGGTGTTCGGCCTCGATGACGAGGCGAACCCCTCGGCGGTGGAGATCTACGTCCATCGCGTCCGCAAGAAGCTCGAAGGGACCGGCGTGGGCATCGTGACGCTGCGCGGTCTCGGCTATGTCCTGACGCAATCGGAACCCACCCGTGCACCGTGACAGCATTCGCCTCAAGGTGGTTCTCAGCCTGATCGGGCCGCTGATCTTTCTCGCCCTGATCAATGTCTACCTGACCTGGCGCAACGCCGTCGAAACCGCCGATCTCTTGACCGACCGCCTGCTCGCCGCCTCGGCCGCCGGCATCGCCGAACGCATCCACGTGAGCGATGACGGCATCGATGCGCTGATCCCGCCTTCGGCGCTGGCGGTGTTCTCGAACGGCGACGTTGGCGAGCGGATCCACTATCAGGTGCGCGGGCCTGAGGGCGAACTCATCGCCGGCGACCCGGATGTCGCGCTGCCGGCGGAGCCGCTCAGGGACCTGCACATGGTGTTCTTCGACGCCAGCTTCCGCGCCCATCCGGTGCGTCAGGTTGCCTTGCGTCAGCCCGTCATCGGCGGTGGAGACAATGCCAGCGCGGTGGTCATCGTGGGCAGCACCCTGAAGAGCCGCGATGGGCTCATCTTCCGCCTGTGGACCGCGTCCATTCAAGGCCAGCTGCTGCTGGTGGCGGCGGCCGGCCTGCTGTCGGCGGTCGGCATCGGCCTGGGGCTGCGTCCGCTGCTTCGGTTTGCCCGCGAGGTGGAGGAACGCGAGCCGGATCAGCTGCAATCCTTCGATGCCGGCGCCCTGCCGAGCGAGCTGCGTCCGCTGGCAACGGCCCTCAATCACGCTTTCGAACGCGTCAGCCGGCAGATTGGCGCGCAACGCCGGTTCATCGCCAACGCGGCCCATCAGCTGCGCACGCCGCTCAGCATCCTGAAGGCGCAGGCCAGCTACGGCCTGCGCGAACCAAGCCTGGAAGGCAAGCAGGCTGTCCTCGAAGCGCAGGAAGCCCGGATCAACCAGATGTCGCGGCTGGTGTCGCAGCTCTTGTCCTTGGCGCGCGCCGAACAGGGCGCCCTGCTCATGAAGGCCGATATCGACTTCGCCGCGCTGACGCGCGACGTGCTGGAAGAGTTCGCGACCGTGGCCATCGACAGGGAGATCGACCTGTCTTTCCAGGACGAAGGCGGTCCCCTTGTCGTCACGGGGCATGCCTCGCTGCTGCGCGAGATCGTCGCCAATCTCGTCGACAACGCCGTGAGATACAGCTCGCCCGGTGGAACCGTCGCCGTCGATCTCTTGCGATACGAAGGGCATGTCAGGCTGACCATCGAGGATAGCGGCCCCGGCGTGTCGGACGAAGACTTGCCGCGCCTCACCGAGCGGTTCTATCGCGGTTCCGGCATGGAGGCGACGACCGGCGCGGAGGGAACCGGACTGGGGCTCGCCATCGTGCGGGAGATCGTCGAGGCGCACGACGGCAGCCTGACGCTCGGCCGACGCAGCGCCGGTCCGGGGCTGGTGGCGACGGTCACGTTGCCGCAGGCGAAAGCAGAAGCGGCGAGCCTTCAGGTGGAATGACCTGAGACCCGCCGCTTATGGCGTTTACGGTGCTGTCGAGGTTTCGCCCCGATCGACCGATCAGTGCGTGTCGTGCTGCGGCACCGGGCGCCACTTGGCCAGGCGCTTTTCCACTGATGTCATCAGGTATTCGGCGATCAGCGCCACCACCATGATGATGATGATGGCGGCATACATGCCCGATGCGTCGAACGAGCCCTTGGCGATGTTGATCAGCAGGCCGATGCCGTAGCGCGAGCCGACGAACTCGCCGACGATGGCACCGATGATGGCAAAGCCGAAGGACACGTGCAGGCTGGCGAAGATCCAGCTCATGGCCGAGGGGATGATGACATGCCGCGTCAGCTGCCATTGGTTGGCGCCGAGGATCATGGCGTTGGCGATCATGTTGCGGTCGGCCTCGACCACGCCCTGGAAGGCGTTGGAGAACACCACGAAGAATACCATGACGAAGCTGAGCGCGATCTTCGAGCCGAGCCCCAGGCCGAACAGCATGATGAAGATCGGCGCCAGAACGACACGCGGCACCGAATTGATCAGCTTGATGTAGATGGAGAAGACGTCCGACAGCATCTTGTTGCGGCCGAGCGCGACGCCGATGATCACGCCGGTGATGGCGCCGGAGAAGAAGCCGGCCAGCGATTCCTCCATCGTCACATAGAGATGGTACCAGAGCGGGCCTTCCGAGGTGCCCTGGGTGATCCACTCGTAGAGGCGGGCGACGATGGCGGTCGGGATGGAATAGAAGAAGGGGTCGATCCAGGTCATGCGGCCTGCCAACTCCCAGCCGCCAAGCAGCGCGACGAGGATGGCGAGGCGCCAGAAGAGAACCGTCTGCCGGCGCTTGCGAAGGGAGGTCAGCGCAGCCTGTTCGATTTCGGCGTCGCTGGTGCCGACCGGGACGGTCGATCGATCTTCGAGGGTAATATCGGTCATGGGTGCCCCCTCACGCTGCCAGCCCGGCTTGCCGGTAACTGCGTTGGACTTCGTCGCGCAGGTCGTTCCAGATGGTGTGCGCGATGTCGATGAATTGCGGCTCGTAACGGATCTCGGCCATGACGCGCGGGCGCGGTATTCCGATCGGGTAGACGGATTTGACCATCCCCGGGCCCGATGTCAGCACATAGACCTTGTCGGCCAGGGCGATGGCTTCTTCGAGATCGTGGGTGACGAAGATGACCGACGCCTTCGAGCCGGCCCACAGCTTCAGGAGTTCCTCGTGCATCAGCACGCGGGTCTGGACGTCGAGGGCCGAGAAGGGCTCGTCCATCAAGAGGATCTTCGGCTCGTTGATGAAGGTCTGGGCGAGCGAGACGCGCTTGCGCATGCCGCCGGAGAGCTGATGCGGATAGTGATGCTCGAACTTCGACAGCCCGACGCGGCTCAGCCAGTCGCGCGCCGCCTGGTAGGCCTCCGCCTTCGGACGGCCGCGAAACATCGGGCCGGCCACCACGTTGTCGATGACGTTGCGCCAGGGAAACAGGGCGTCGGTCTGAAAGACGAAGCCGATGCGCGGGTCGATGCCGCTGACCGGCTGGCCGAAGATGCGGACTTCGCCGGCCGACGGCTTGTTGAGGCCGGTGATGAGGTTGAGCGTCGTCGACTTGCCGCAGCCGGTCGGGCCGACCACGGCGACGAACTCGCCCTCGTCGACGCGCATGGTGAAATCCTTGAGGGCCGTCAGCGACTTGCCGGTGGGCGCGATGAACCGGCGGCTGACATTGATCAGCTCGATCGAGGGAGCATCGGGGGTTTGAGCGGACATGGCTTCCTTTCCCTCGACCCGCGGAACGGACCAAGGCGACATGGGTGATGGCGACGAAAGGACGGGGCGACGAGGTCCGCCGCCCCGAGACAATGGACGCGTTACTTCGCGGCCTTCACGAACTCGGTCGTGTAGGTCTTGGAGAGATCGATGGTCTTGCCCTTGACGTTCTTGGAGAAGCCGGAGAGGACGGCGAGCACCGTGGCAGGGCCATCCTCCGGCATCACGCCATCGGGGGTGAACATCCCCTTGCCGGCATCGAGAGCCTTCACATAGCCCTCCTTGTCGCCGACGTAGTAGTCGGCCGGCATCTCAGCGGCGATCTCGGCGCCGCTATGGCTGTTGATGTATTTCAGCGTCTTGACGAAGGCATTGGCGAGCTTCTGCGCCGTCTCCTTGTGGCTCTCGACATAGTCGGTCGCCATGTAGAGCGAGGCGGCCGGATAGGTGCCGCCGAGCGCCGCCTTGGCGCCCTCGACGGTGCGCATGTCGACCAGCACGGCCGCCTGGCCGGTCTTCAGAAGGCGGGTGATGGTCGGCTCGGTGGTCATGCCAGCCTGGATCTGGTCCTGCTGCATGGCGGCGATGAACGTGTCGCCGGCGCCGACGGGCACCGAGGTGAATTCGCCGAGCTTCACGCCGGACTTGACCGCCATGTACTGGGTCAGGAAGTTGGTGGACGAGCCAAGCCCCGTCACGCCGAGGTTCTTGCCCTTGAAGTCGGCGGGCGACTTGATCTCGGGATGCTTGGTCGACACCAGCTCGACCTCGCCCGGCGCCCGGCTGAACTGGACGACGGATTCGACGAACTTGCCCTTCGACTGCAGGTCGATGCAATGGTCGTAGAAGCCGACCACGCCCTGGACCTGGCCGGCGAGCAGTTCGTTCTCGGCGTCGACGCCGGCCGCCTCGTTGATCAGGTCCACGTCGAGCCCTTCGTCCTTGAAGTAGCCGAGACGCTCGGTCAGCTTCGCCGGCAGATAGATCTGCTTTTCATAGCCACCGACGACGATGGTGATCTTGTCGGCGGCATGAACTGATGACACGGACGCAAGGGCGACGAGCGCAAGGGCGGTGGACGAGAGAGCTTTGCTGAATGCCGACATAGGGTTCCTCCACTTTGGTTCTCAGCGATCGGCTGCTCCCTTGTTTCGAGAGCGGATGGGTTATGTCCGATCGCTAAACTACGTACGTAACATTACAAGCTTTCAGCGAGCTTTCAGACCGCGCGATGGCCGGACTTTCCAGATGCCCCGGCGGATGACCCTGTTTCGTCACCGTTCCGCACAGCGCTCACTCGATCGATACCTGCCAGTCCCGGCCGTGCTGATCGCGGCCCACCGCCGATTGCGCTGAGAAAAAAGCGGTGATATTCAGACCCCCGTGCTTGAGGAGAAAGGAGGGGTCACATGCATGCTTTTCATATCCGGTCACACCGGACATATGGTCCCGTCTCTGCCCTGCAAATGCGTTTGCAGGGCTGACCAGAGGCCTTTTCTCGATCATCTCCTGGTCTGCCCTTTGTGAGCCGTAGCGCCGAGCCTTTGCTCGTGCCGGCTGCGATCTCCCATTTGCCGCGCATCACGCATCGCATCGGCCGCGCGTCGGCGATGCCTTGTGCCGGCGTCAAGACCAGAGACCTGACATGAGCCTTCTCAACCTGCGCAACCTCGGCGTGACCTTTACCAGCCCGCTGTTTTCCTCGCTGAATCTGACCGTCAATGCCGGCGACCGCATCGGCATCGTCGCCGCCAATGGCCGCGGCAAATCCACCTTGATGAAGTGCATCATCGGCACCACAGACCCCACAGAAGGCGAGATCACCCGCGCCCGCGGCCTGACCATCGGCATGGTGGAGCAGGATGTGCGGCCGGCGCTGATGGCGGCGACCTTCCGCGACGCGGTGCTCGACGCGCTGTCGGCCGACCAGATCCATAGCGAAAGCTGGCGCGCCGACGTCGTTCTGGACGGGCTGGAGGTGCCGGAGGCGCAGCGCGAACGGCCGCTCAAGGCGTTGAGCGGCGGCTGGCAGCGGCTGGCCCTGATCGCCCGCGCCTGGGTGAGCGAGCCGGACGTGCTGCTGCTCGACGAGCCCACCAACCATCTCGACCTCGCCAAGATCGCGCTCCTGGAGAGCTGGCTGAACGCCTTGCCGCGCGACATGCCGGTGATGCTGGCGAGCCACGATCGCGCCTTCCTCGACGCGGTGTGCAACCGCACGCTGTTTCTGCGGCCGCAGAATTCTCAAGCTTTCGCCCTGTCCTACAGCCGGGCGCGGTTGGCGCTTGACGAGGCGGATGCGGCCGATGCCAGGCGCTACGACCGCGACATCAAGACCGCCGACCAGTTGCGCCGGCAGGCGGCCAAGCTGAAGAATATCGGCGTCAATTCCGGCAGCGACCTGTTGGTGGTCAAGACCAAGCAGTTGAAGGAGCGGGCCGACAAGCTGGAGGATACGGCAAAGCCCGCCCATCTCGAGCGGTCGGCCGGCGCCATCCGGCTCGGCAACCGCGGCACCCACGCCAAGGTGCTGGTGACGCTGGACGACGCGGCGGTGACCACCCCGGACGGCACGCTGCTGTTCAAGACGGGCAAGCGGTTCATCTGCCAGGGCGATCGGATCGTGCTGCTCGGCCGCAACGGCACGGGCAAGACGCGGCTTGTCATGATGCTGCGCCGGGCGATCGCCGATGCGTCGGTGCCGGTGGACGGCATCAAGGCGACGCCCTCGCTGGTGCTGGGCTACGGCGACCAGGCGCTCGCCGATCTCGACGACCGGCTGAGCCCGCACGATACCATCACCCACCGCTTCGATGTCGGCGACCAGCGCGCCCGCAGCCTCCTGGCCGGCGCCGGCATGACCATCGAGATGCAGGGCCGGCCGGTGGCGGAGCTGTCGGGCGGGCAGAAGGCGCGGCTCGGGCTGCTGGTGCTGCGGCTCAAGGAGCCGAACTTCTACCTGCTCGATGAGCCGACCAACCATCTCGACATCGACGGACAGGAAGCGCTGGAAAGCGAACTGCTGGGTCACGGCGCCAGTTGCCTTCTGGTGTCGCACGACCGCAGCTTCGTGCGCGCCACCGGCAACCGTTTCTGGCTGATCGACGGCCGCAAACTGATCGAGACGGACAGCCCGGAGGGGTTCTTCGAAGCGGCCCGCGCCTGATGAGCCACAAGTTTGCTCTGCTCCGGTTCTCGTGCCTCTCGCTATCTGCCACGGCTGTGCTTCGCCGGGATCGATCTATCCGCCGGTCAGGAAACCTGGCGCAGTCTTGCCCGCTGGGCCTCTTCCCGGGTCTGGGCCAGGATGTCGCGGGCCGGCAGCGGGCGGGAGAAATGGAAGCCCTGGACTTGGGCGCAGCCGAGGCGCCGCAGCGTTTCGGCTTCCCGTGCCGTTTCGACACCTTCGGCCAATACCGAGAATTTCAGCCGTTCGCCGAAGCTGATCAGGGTGCTGACGAGCTGGGCGTTTCTTTCCCGGCTGTCGATGCCGGAGATCAGGGAGCGGTCGATCTTCAGCTTGCCGAAGGGCAGGGACGCCAGCTTGACGAGCGAGGAGTGGCCCGAGCCGAAGTCGTCGATGGCGATCTTCACGCCGAAGGAGACCAGTCTGTTGAGCTCAGCGTTGACGCCCTTCAGGTCCTGGATGGTTTCCTCGGTGACTTCCACCTCGAAGCGGTCGGGGCGTACGGCGAAGTGGTCTATGGTGTCGAGAATAATGCTCACCGGATGGCCGGTCAGGAATTCGACGGGCGAGATGTTAATGGCCACCGTCGAGGTGGCGTCGCCGACCTTGGTCAAGGCGCGCAGCAGCCGGCAGGCCTGCCGAGCGACGAATTCGGTCAGCCGGTCGCCCATGTCGGCATTGCGCACCGCCGACAGGATTTCCATCGGGCTGATGGCGCCGAGTTCGGGATGGCCCCAGCGGATCAGCGTTTCATGGCCGACGACGGCGCCGGTCAACAGACAGTGCTGGCCCTGGAAGACCACGTTGAGGCGGTCCTCGGCCAGCGCCTCGCCAATCTCGGCTTCGATGCGTTGGGCTCGCTCGAGCTTGACGCGGAGGTCGGCGTCGAACCGGGAGACCCGATGCTTGCCCTTGCCCTTGGCCGCGTAGAGGGCGATGTCGGCGGCGGCGAACAGGTCGGATAGCTCCTCGGCATCCTGCGGGAACAGGGCGAGGCCGATCGACGTGCCGATCGTCGACGTGACGCCGTCGGTGACAAAGGGTCTCGCCATCTCCGCCACCGCCAGTTTGCAGAGGGCCTCGGCGCGTCGTTCGCAGACGGCGGAGTCGATGATGATGGCGAATTCGTCGCCACCGAGCCGGGCGATGAATTCGCTGGGCTGGCAGGCGTGGGAGATGCGGGTGGCGGCTTCGATCAGCACCTTGTCGCCGACGATGTGTCCGTGCGTATCGTTGACCAGCTTGAAGTTGTCGAGATCGACGATGGCGAGCGCCAGCCCCACTCCTTTTGCCGCGCGAGCGGCCAGTTCGGCATTGAAGGCAGCTCGGTTATGAAGGCCGGTCAGGCTGTCGTGGTTGGCGAGATAGTCCAGCTTGCGGTTCGATTCATGGAGCGATTTGGCAAGCTCAAGCGTGCTCAGGCGGGCTTCTTCGCCTTGGCAGAACCGCGCCGAACCGCGCCGGGCCTGGAAAACCATCATGGACATCAGCAGCAGGATGTTCGCCCCGATCACGCCGCAGGCGAAGTTGCCTTGGGCGAAGAAGGTGCCGGCGGTGGCCAGCAGGATGGGCGTGAAAAACAGGATGCCCTGCTCGGCCAGCACCATGCTCTGAATGAGCGCGCCGGCGGAGATGCCCGCCATGAGGAACGCCGTGAACGCTCCCGACAGCGTTTCGATCTGACCGATCTGCAGCAGCGGCACGCTCCCCCAGACCGTGCCGGCCAGGAAGGCGAGAAGGCGCAGCTGCCGCAGACATCCCTCGGTGTTCGCGATGGCCGCGGGCGTGTGGCGAAGCCTGAGGAGCCAGAGCCCTCGCAGCACCGAGGTGGCGACCACGACAGCAAGCCACCAGGGTATCCATGAATAGCCGGACTCGATATCGAGGACGATCGAACCCGACGCGGATATCACGGTGGATGAAATCAGGGTCGCGGGCAGATTGGTGAGAGCGATATTCAGCTGTTCGGCTTGTATCTCTTGGCGATACGGCCGTTCACTCAGAGGTCCATTGCCGGGAATCTCCGAACCTGTCGCTCCTTTATACGCCCGCCAAGGCAAATGGGGTGCAAGGTGTGTTGATGAAAATGGCATTCATTTTCTGGCGTTCTGTGCAGTATTATATGCCCTACCAGATATTGTTTTATCTTCCATTAATCTGAGCTTCAGCGCTCGTTAACTGTGCGGTTGCCCGCAATTTTTTGATGTAAAGCTCGCTTTTGCGATGTTGTGGATTGAATTTGTGCTCGATGAATATGCGTAATACTTAAGGCGCGCTGCGCCGGCGGGGCTCGCCGGATGGGCGAGCGGCCGCGTCTTGCGCTGCCCGCCTCAGATGCTGAACTGCTGGCCGATCTCGATCACCCGGTTGGAGGGCAGACGGAAGAAGTCGGAGGCGTTGGCGGCCGATTTGGTCAGCGAGATGTAGAGGCGGTTCTGCCAGCGCGGCATGGCCGAGTTGACCGCTGGCCTGAACCAGCGACGGTTGAGGAAGAAGCTGGTCGACATGATGTCGATCTTGATGCCGTATTTGCGAGCCTTTTCCAACGCCATCGGCAGATTGGAATCGTCCATGTAGCCGAAGTGGACGTGGATTTCCTTGAAGCCGCCCTCCAGGGGGAAAACCTCGATCCGCTGGTCGTCGGGCACGTGCGGTGTCATGGCGTAATCGACCGTGACGATCAGGTTTTGCTCGTGCAGCACGTGATTGTGCTTGAGGTTGTGCATCAGCGCGCTGGGGGCGATGGCCGGGTCGGCGGTGAGGAACACGGCGGTTCCCCTGGCACGAGCGGGCGACGAGCGGCCGAGCATGCCGATGAGATCGCCGAGCGGTATGGCCTCGGCATGCGCCTTGGCCAAGGTGAGCCGCGTGCCGCGCATCCACGACCAGATGGCCATGCCGATGGCGCTGGCGACCAGCACGGGCACATAGCCGCCGTCGAACAGCTTCATCAGGTTGCTGGCCAGGAACACGATCTCGACGGCCAGCATGGGCGCGATGACCGCCACCGCCCGCCACAGCGGCCATTTCCAGGCGTAGTGGAACACGATGAAGGCCATCAGCGAGGTGCTGACCATGGTGCCGGTGACGGCGATGCCGTAGGCGTTGCCGAGGGCGCTGGAGTTATGGAAGGTGAACACCAGGAACAACACGCCGACGAGCAGCAGCCAGTTGACCTTGGGCATGTAGATCTGCCCGACCTGCGTAGCCGAGGTGTGGCGGATTTCAAGGCGTGGCAACAGGCCGAGCTGGATCGCCTGCTGGGTCAGCGAGAAGGCGCCGGAGATGACAGCCTGACTGGCGATGATGGTGGCCACGGTCGCGAACACGGCCAGCGGCACCAGCGCCCATTGCGGTGCCATCAGGAAGAACGGGTTCTCAAGGGTTTCGGGGTGGGCGAGCACCATCGCCCCTTGGCCCATGTAGTTGAGCGCCAGCGAGGGGAACACCACGGCGATCCAGGCCCACTGGATCGGTTTGCGGCCGAAGTGGCCCATGTCGGCGTAGAGCGCCTCGGCGCCGGTGACGGCCAGGAACACCGACCCCATGACGGTGAAGGAGCCGAAGCCGTGCTCGGCGAGAAAGCTGACGGCCCACAAGGGGTTGAGCGCCAGGAGGATCGAGGTGTCGTCGCCGATGTGTTCGATGCCGAGGATGGCCATCACCGCGAACCAGACAAGCGTGATCGGGCCGAACCACTTGGAGACGCTGCCGGTGCCGAGCGCCTGGATGGCGAACAGGCCGATCAGGATGACGATGGTGAGCGGCAGCACGAAGCGGCTGAAGCCGGGCGAGGCCAGTTCCAGGCCTTCGACGGCCGACAGCACGGAAATGGCCGGGGTGATGATGGCGTCGCCATAGAACAGCGCCGCGCCGACCACGCCGAGCGTCACCAGCGTCAGCGTGCGCCGGCCGACCGTCGCCTGGGCGAGGGCCAGCAGCGACAGCGTGCCGCCTTCGCCGCGGTTGTCGGCCTTCAGAATGAACAGCACGTATTTGACGGTGACGATCAGCGTCAGCGACCACAGGAGCAGCGACACGATGCCGATCACCTCGGCCCGCGTCAGCCCGTCGGCGGCGGCATGGTTCAGCGACTCCCGGAGCGCATAGAGCGGGCTGGTGCCGATGTCGCCGTAGACGACGCCGATCGACCCGAGCGCCAAGGCCCAAAAACTCTGGGTGTGTTGGTCGTGTGCTGCAGAACCCGACATGGCAAGGCTAACTCCGAACTGTCCTTGCCGAGGAGATATTTATTCGCCGGATTCTGCGCAAATAAAATCGGCTTTATGGCGCAAATATTCTTCTTTATGTTTTCTTTATACGGTGGGTGTGTTTGGCGAGGACGGGGTTTATGCATTTTGGTGCGATTGTAAAGAGAATATAAGCTTTATGGTTCTCACGGCCGCGCCATGCCAAGGCCAGGCTTGGGCTTCGATGACTGAACTGAGATGGCGATGAAAATGGCTGGCAGTCGGCCGCTTCCATGTTATCATTCGGACATGACCCAGAGAGCATCGAAGAGTTCAGCCGCCTCGATAAGCCGGAACATTGTCCTTGGACGATCCACGTTCAGGAAGATCAGTGCCGTTGAGGGCGTAAAGCTTTCAAACAAGTCGGAAGCACTGTTTGCTGAATTCGACAGGACCGGTCTTTCGGCGGAGGAACGGCGCCGGATTCTTCTGGAGAGGCACGCAAAGAAGGCGTGATCCAGGTGTTCTACGACGCCGTTCCCGATCCATATTGCTATCCGGGATCCACAGTCCTCAGAAATTGCCTGGACCTGCGAGATCAAGCCGAGCTGGATGCTTTCGAGCATGAACTGACGGCTCAACGCTTTGACGAGCCTTTACCCGGTGGCCGGCTGAGCGTCACTATCGCGCCATACACCGGCATCTGTTCCAAGATGTGTACCCTTGGGCTGGGCGGTTTCGGACGGTACGGATATCGAAGGGCGGAAGCATGTTCTGCTACCCGGAGCACATCGCTTCGGAAATGCGGAAGCTTTTCGCAGACCTCAAGCTGAAGAATTTCCTCCGCGGTGTTTCGTCAACTGGCTTTGCCGAGTGCTCAGCGCATTTCCTTGCCGATTTCAACGCCATTCATCCTTTTCGTGAAGGCAATGGGCGGACGCAGCTTGTGTTTTTCACCGTCCTGGCGTTGCAGGCCGGTCATCCTCTTGATCTTGAAGGTCTTGATCCTGAAGTGTTCCTCGCCGCCATGGTCGGGAGCTTTCATGGCAAGGAAGCGGCTTTGACGGAGGCGATTGCCGGACTGATCGGTAGATAGCTGCGGCCTTAGCAACTGAGCGCCCCCTTATCCCCCTTTTCGCTTCCCGCACACCAGATAGATCCCTGCCAGGATCATCGCCATTGCCCCCGCTTTCCCCAGGCTGAAGGTGTCGGGGAAAGTGGGGAGGGCGATGGCGGCGAGCCAGACGATGACGTAGCTGAGGCTGATCAGCGGGTAGGCAATGCTGAGCGGCAGGGATTTGAGGGCGAAGTACCAGCTTAGCATGGACGCGACATAGAAGAAGAGGCCGGTGGCGACGGCGAGCGTGGCCGGCCAGACGTGCCAGAGGGCCGGCACGAAGGTCATGGGATCGGCCATCGGCGGCAGGGCGGCGATGCCTCCCTTCATCAGGAGCTGGGCGCTGCTGGCCAGGAGCACGCTGAGGAGGGCCGGGGCGAAGCCCTTGGGGATGCCCCTGGGGTTGATGGTGGTCATGCGCCGCGCCCCACGAAGATGACGCCGAGGACGATCAGCGCGATGCCGAGCCATTGCCTTGTGGTGATCGTCTCGTGCCAGAACCAGCGGGCGGCCAGCGTCACCAGGATGAAGTTGAGGCTGAGCATGGGATAGGCAACGCCCACCGGCACCCGTTGCAGCACGGACAGCCAGAGCAGCATGGCCGATCCCAGGCAGAGAAGGCTGATGCCGAGCCAAAGGAGAACATGGCGCTGGCGCGAGCCCCGCTTGGGCTCACCGCTCGCCGCCTGCTTTTGCGCTAGCTGGCCGGCGCAGGTCAGGATGTTGACGGCGAGGATGTCGATCATTGCTGCTTGTACCAGAAAAGCGCCATGCGGCCCTGTTGGATGATCCGGTCGGGCGCCGGGGTCATGGTCCCCGGCTGGTCGGCTTTGGCAAGCGGCATCACCAGCGACACGTTGCCGTCGCGTCGATGGCTGGCGAGCCAGTCTGGGAAGGCGGTGGCGGTGACGAGCCGGTCGGCGCTGTCGGCATAGCCGAGGCCATGGGCCACTTCGCCCGGCCAATTGTAGATCAGAACGTCGTCGCGCTGGCCGGTATAGGCGATGGCCGAGGCCCAGCCGGGGCCGTGGGCGAGCACGTAGCGGCTGCCGGTCAGCGCCGGGGCCACCTCGCCGAGGAACCATTGCGGGTTCTTGTCGGTGATGACGGTTTGCGGAAGGACGCCGCCCACCACCAGTGCCACGCCGATCGGGCAGAGGGCGGCCCAATGCCAGCGCCGGCTTGGCCGTTTGAGCGTCAGCCAGCCGATGCCGCCCCAGGCGAGCAAGGCCGCGGCGGCGAGTGCCAACTTGTAGCCTTCGCCGGGTGCAAACGGCAGTTTCAGGGCGATGCCCCAGGGGAGCAGCAGGGCAAGCGCGATGACCGCGAGACCCAGCCCCAGCACGAGGTTTATCCAGCCGTTGGCGACGAACAGCACATCGGTGCCGAGCGTCCGGGCGCGGCGGGCCATCAACAGGGCCAGCGGCGCCATGCAGGGCAGGATGTAGGTCGGCAGCTTGCCCTCGGCGAGGCTGAAGAACAGCAGCGGCATCACCACCCAGCCCAGAAGATAGATGAGGGCAGGGTCCTTGCGCCGGCCGGTCCAGCCGAGGACGAGCGATCCGGGCAACAGCGCCAACCAGGGCAGCGTACCCAGGATGAACACCGGAACGTAGAACCAGAACGGCGCCTTGTGCTGGGCGTGGGCGCTGTCGGCAAAGCGCTGGATGTGTTCCACCCAGAAGAAATAGCTCCAGAAGTCAGGCTGCTCGCGCCAGACGGCGAGCGCCCAGGGTGCCGAGACCAGCGCCGCGCTCAGGATGGCGAGCGGGCCGTAGGTCAGCACCTGTTTCCAGCGCCGCTCGACGATGACGAAGGGCAGCACGCCGACGACCGGCACGGCGAGCGCCAGGAAGCCCTTGGTGAGGAAGCCGAGGCCGCAGGCGACACCCAGGAGGAGGTAGCCGCCGATCCGGCCATTTCGCGTCTTCGCCTCGGTTGCTACCCAGAAGGCGGCCATGGCGGCGACCAGCCACAGCGTTACGGCGGCGTCGACCGAGCCATAGGTGCCGACGGCGTAGACCAGGAAGGATGAGAGGTAGATGGCAAGCGCGAACAGCGCCGTTCGCTTGTCGCGCCAGATATGCATGGCGAGCCAGTAGACGATGGCGGCGGCGATGAGGGTGGAGATCACCGCGCCGGCACGGACGCCGAAGTTGTTCTCACCGAACAGGCCCATGCCAAGCGCATTGATCCAAAGGCCGCCGGCCGGCTTTTCGAAATAGCGCAGCCCCAGGAAATGCGGCGAGATCCAGCTGCCGCCGGACAGCATCTCGCGGCTGATCTCGCCATAGCGCAACTCATCGGGTAGCCACAGGCGGCGGCCCGGCAGCGGCAGGACATAGGCGAGCGGGATCAGCGCGAACCAGAAGAAAAGCTGCCAGCGCTTCATGTCAGATCGCCTCCGCCAAAGCCTGCACACCCAGCCAGCCGTCGCGGCCGGCAACGGTGCCACGCGTCACGCGGCCCTCGGGCAGGGCGGAAAGATCCTGAGGCAGGAGGCTGCCGAGAGGGCAGAAGGCGATGCCGGCGTCCCTCGCCTTGGCGAGGAGTTCGTCGAACTGTTTGGCCATGGCGATGCCCTCCACCTCGGCGTGGATGACGTAGACGGGCGTGCCCTCGGCTTTCACGAGCTTGTCCAGGATGAAGGCGTTGAAGTCGTCGGCGGTGGTCTCCCGTCCCACCACCTCGTCCCAGGTCGGCAGCGTCGTCGGGATCTGCGGCGTGCCGAGCGATCCGTCGGCAAGGCGCGGACGGAAGGGCGCGGTGCCGCGACAGTCGCTGTTGTAGCGGAAGCCGAAGCCTTGCTTGGCTTCGATGGCCGTCTGGTCGGCCCGCCAGCCGGCAACGGCCGAGCAGTCGATGCGGCGGCCGACGATGGTGGAGAGCACGTCGAGGCCCTTTTCGATCTCGCGCGCCATGCGGGACTGGTCCCAGACGCCGGCCCAGGTCTGCCAGGCGAAATGATCCCAGGCATGCAGGCCGATCTCGTGGCCGGCCTTGGCCGAGGCGGCGATCACCTCCGCATGCGCCGTGCCGATGTCGCGGCCGGGCCAGGCGGTACCGGCCAAGAGGATATCCCAGCCATAGAGCGAGGCGGCGTTGGAACGCAGCATCTTCATGAGGAAGGTTGGCCGCATCAGGCGCCAGAGGTGGCGGCCCATGTTGTCCGGCCCGACGGAGAAGAAGAAGCTCGCCTTCACCTCGTGCCAGTCGAGCAGGTCGAGGAGGCGGGGAACGCCGTCGCGCGTTCCCCTGAGGGTATCGACATCGATGCGCAGGCCAACCTTTTTCATCTTGCGGAGACGAGCGGCGCTTTTGAATCCACGATGCGAATGGGCGCCTTTGCCTCGACGGTTTCAAGCAATGGCGCGCTGTGATCCACCGTCTTCAGGAAGAAATCCAGCGTCTCGCCGACGGTGTGCACCATGTCGATGGTCGGCCGCCACTTCAAGAGGCGTTCGGCGTTGCGGATGCTCGGCTTGCGGTGTTCGACGTCCTGGTAGCCCTTGCCGTAGTAGCTCGCGCTTTCCACCTCGCGGAAGCCGGCGAACGGCGGGAAGTGGGGACGCAACGGGTGCTTCTCGAAGCTTGCGAGCAGCATCTCGGCCAGCTCGCGGATGCTCGCCTCGTTGTCGGGGTTGCCGATGTTGATGATCTGACCGTCGCAGAGGCCGTCGCGGTTCTCGATGATGCGGAACAGCGCCTCGATGCCGTCCTTGATGTCGGTGAAGCAGCGCTTCTGGGCGCCGCCGTCGATCAGCTTGATCGGCGTGCCCTCGACGAGGTTGAGGATCAGCTGGGTGATGGCGCGTGACGAGCCGATGCGGGCGGCGTTGAGGTTGTCGAGGCGCGGGCCCATCCAGTTGAACGGCCGGAACAGGGTGAAGCGCAGGCCTTCCTTCTCGCCATAGGCCCAGATGATGCGGTCGAGCAGCTGCTTGGACACCGAGTAGATCCAGCGCTGCTTGTTGATCGGCCCGACCACCAGATCCGACTTGTCCTCGTCGAAGTTGGGATCGGTGCACATGCCGTAGACCTCGGAGGTCGACGGGAAGATGATCCGCTTCTTGTACTTGACGCAGGAACGGACGATCTTGAGGTTTTCCTCGAAATCCAGCTCGAAGACGCGCAGCGGGTTGCGCGTGTATTCGATCGGCGTGGCAATCGCCACCAGTGGCAGGATCACGTCGCACTTCTTGATGTGATACTCGATCCATTCCGAGTGGATGGAAATATCACCCTCGACGAAGTGGAAGCGCGGGTTGCCGATGAAGCGCGAGATGGCGTCCGAGCCGATGTCGAGGCCGTAGACCTCATAGCCGTCCTCGGCGAGCAACCGCTCGGTGAGGTGATTGCCGATGAAGCCGTTGACGCCGAGGATCAGCACGCGGGTCGGCCGCTCGACGGTGACCTGAGGCGTCGTGTTGAGACGCGCACCGGTGACGAGGCCGAGGCTTTCGGCAAGCTGTGCGCCCTGAAGGTAGATGCCTTCCTCGCCCTGGCCGGCGGTAATCTCCAGCGCACCGCTGCCACAGGCGACCACGAAGGGATTGGTGCTGAGCACGCTGCCCGGCCGCGCCGGGGCGACATCGTCGCGTACCCTGGCCTGCCAGATGATGAACTTGGTGGTGCCGGCATAGCTGAAGGCGCCGGGCCAGGGCTGCGTCACGGCGCGGACGAGATTGTAGAGGCTGCGGGCAGGCCGTTGCCAGTCGATGCGTCCGTCCTCGGGCGTGCGGCGGCCGACGGTGGTGGCCTTGGCGTGGTCCTGCTCGGCTTCCTCGGCGGTGCCCGCGGCGATTTGCGGCAGCACCCCGGTGAGCAGGCTCTTGGTCGCGGCCTTCAGCTTGTGGTGCAGGCTGAGCGCGGTATCGTCGTCATCGATCGCCACCCGCTTCTGGCCGAGGATGGCGCCGGCATCGGCTTTCGCCACCATGCGGTGCAGCGTGACGCCAGTTTCCTTTTCACCGTTGACCAGCACCCAGTTGAGCGGCGCCCGGCCGCGATAGCGCGGCAGCAGCGAGCCATGCAGGTTGAAGGCGCCCTTCGGAGGCAGCGCCAGCAGGTCGGCCTTCAGGAGGTGGCGATAGTAGAAGGAGAAGATGACGTCGGGCGCCATGGCCCGGATGCGCTCGACCCAGAGCGGATGGTTGGCATCCTCCGGCGCGTAGACGGGAATGCCGAGATCGGCGGCGGTGCGGGCCACCGAGCCGAAGAACTGGTTCTCGGCTGCGTTGTCGGCATGGGTGAATACCGCCTCGACCGAATAGCCGGCCTCGACCAGCGCCTTCAGGCCGATGCAGCCGAGATCGTGATAGGCGAATACGACAGCTTTCATGATGGATTGCCCTGCTGGGGATGGCGCTCACCGACCACGGTGTGGACGAAGTAACGGGGGCGAGCGCGGACGTCGTTGTAAATGCGGCCGATGTATTCGCCGAGCAGCCCCATGGCGACGAACTGGGCGCCGATGAAGAAGAACAGGATGGCGAACAGCGTGAACACGCCTTCGGCCCCCCAGATGGGGCCGAAGAACAGGCGCATCGCCAGTAGAAGGATCGTCAGCGCGAAGCCGCCGAGCGCGATGACAGAGCCCACAACGCTCAAAAGACGCAGCGGCGTGGTGGTGAGGCAGGTCACCAGGTCGTACATCAGGTTGATCAGCTTCATGAAGCTGTACTTGGACTCGCCGTGTTCGCGCTCGGCGTGGCGCACCTCGATCTCGGTGGCGCGGCGGGCGAAGGTGTTGGCGAGAATGGGGATGAAGGTGCTGCGCTCGTGGCAGTGCAGCATGGCCTCGACGATGGGACGGCGATAGGCGCGCAGCATGCAGCCATAGTCGCTCATCGCCTTGCCGGTGGTGCGCTTGATCAACAGGTTGATCATGCGCGAGGCGGTCTTGCGGAACAGGCTGTCGCGCCGGTCGGCGCGGATGGTGCCGACCACGTCGTGGGTGGCGGCCACCTCCACCAGGCGGGGAATTTCCTCCGGCGGGTTCTGCAGGTCGGCATCGAGCGTGATGATCAGATCGCCCGACACGTGGCCGAAGCCGGCCATGATCGCCGAATGCTGCCCGTAGTTGCGGTTGAGGATGACGGCGATGACCGGGCTGTCGGGGGCCTCGGCGGCCTCCATCATCAGGGCGGCGGAGTTGTCGGAGCTGCCGTCGTCAACCAGCAGGATTTCGTAATCGCAGGTCAGCTGGTCGCAGGCGGCGGTGGTGCGGGCGATCAGCTCGGGCAGGCATTCTTCCTCGTTGAAAACGGGAATGACCACCGACACCTTGGTAATGGGCGGCATGGCGAGGCGGTTCATGCTCTGACGATCTCCTTGAGCGCCGAGACCACCCGGTCGACATCGGCATCCGTCATGTCGGGGAACAGCGGCAGCGAGCAGATGCGCGCCGAGTTCCACTCGGTGTTGGCAAGGTGCAGCGCCGGATAGCGCTCTCGATAGTATTTCTGGGTGTGGGCGGCGCGGAAATGCAGGCCGGTGCCGATGCCGCGCTCCTTGAGCGCCGCCATCAGCCCGTCGCGGTCGATGCCGCAGCGCGCCTCGTCGACGCGGACGATGAACAGGTGCCAGGCGTGCTGGTGCGGCCAGAACGGCAGGGCGAGCGGCTGCAGCGGCAGGTCGGCCCACTCAGAGAAGTAGCGGGTGGCAAGCTCGGTGCGGCGGGCATTGTGGGCGGCGAGCGCCTTGAGCTGCACCAGCGCGATGGCGGCGTTGATATCGGCGAGATTGTACTTGAAGCCGGGCCGGATCACCTCGGCCTGCGGCGCACGCCCTTGCGTCAGCCGGTCGAAGGCATCGACGCCGAGGCCGTGGAACTTCAGGCTGCGGATGCGGTCGGCGAGCTCGGCGTCGTCGGTGACGATCATGCCGCCCTCGGCGCAGGTCATGTTCTTGATGGCGTGGAAGGAGAAGATCGCCGTGCCTTCGCTGCCGACATGCCGGCCCTTGTAGTACGTGCCGCTGGCATGCGCCGCGTCCTCGATCAGCGCGATGCCGTGGCGGCGGGCGACGGCGCGGATTGGGTCGAGATCAAGGGAGGCGCCGGCGTAATGCACGGGGACGATCGCCTTGGTGCGCGGCGTGATCGCCGCCTCGATGGTCTCGGCCGTCACCATCAGCGTGTCGCGGTCGACGTCGATCATCACCGGCGTGGCACCGAGCAGCTCGATCATATTGAGCGTGGAGACCCAGGTGAGCGAGGGGGTGATCACCTCGTCGCCGGGGCCGATGCCGAGCGCCAAGAGCGTCACGTGCATGCCGCCGGTGGCCGAGCTGACGGCCACCGCATGGCAGGCACCGGTCAGTGCCGCGAAGTTGGTTTCGAGTTCGGCGGCCTTGGGGCCGGTGGTGATCCAGCCGGAGCGCAGAACCTCGGCCACGGCGGCGATTTCATCCCCGCCCATCGATGGGCGGGAAAAGGGCAGGAAGTCAGCCATGAAGCACGCAGTTCACCTTACCTTGTGGAAGCAGGCACTCCTACACCGGCGGGCCGCTTTTCGAAAGACCCCTGTATCGCCGCGCCAACTCCGACGTTTATCTGCGTCGAGCCATATGTCGCCGAACTGAAGTCAAACTGAAATTCTGCCGCGCGGCGCCAAAGTCTTGTTTCAGCCCGCTTCTAGCCACTCTATCTCCAGGTTTCGTGGAGGCTCGGTGCAGGTTTGAATCAGGTAAACATGACGAACGTCATTCGTTGATGGGCGCCATGTTTCGCGCTAGTGGTTCGACTCCGACATTTGCATCCGCCCGATACCACTCTCGGAGCAAATGTCGGAGTCAAGAGAACCACTGGCAAGTTATCGGTTCTAGTGGAGCTTTTGAATTTGACATTTGAGCTGGCGCCTTATGTCAGCCGGGACTCAAATGTCAAATTCGCTCCACTACGAGTTGCACCTGACTTGGAAGGCATTCCGCCGACATCATGGTTGAGACCCCGCCCCGCATCGCGCCCCCGGCACCGGGGTTCAGCGACCAGCCAGCCGACCTGCCGCCCTATGAGGTGACCTTGACGACGCCGCAAGCCGAGTGGCTGCGGCTTGGTCCTGTCAGGGGCTATGTCGAGGCGCTGCTCAGCGTCTCCGTCGGGCTGATCCTGGCCGATACCGCCCAGCGGTGGTTCAACCTTACCGACATCGCGCTGATCCTGCTGCTGTCGGTGCTGTTCCCGGCGATCCGCTATGGCATCTGGCCGGCGGTGCTGGGCGCGCTCGTCGCCTTTCTCGGCTACAATTTCTTCTTCATCACCCCGCTCTACACGCTGACGGTTTCCCAGCCGCGCGAAGTGCTGGCGCTGGTGGCCTTCCTGGTGGTGGCGGTGATCACGGCGGCGCTGGCCGGCCAATCGCGCGAGCGGGCGCGGGTGGCGACGGTGCGCGAGCGGGCCATCCGGCGGCTTTACAGGTTCACCCGCCGCCTGTCGTTTGCCGCCAATCGCCGCGAGGTGGCCGAGGCGGTGGCGGACGAAGTGCGGGCGAGCACCGCCAAGCGCTGCGCCGTGCTGGTCGGCGAGAGCGAGCGGCTGGCGCTGACGGCGGTGTCGCCTTCCGACACGGACCTCGACGACCTCGCGCTGACGGCGGCCGACTGGGCGTATGGCTGCAAGGAAATGGCCGGCGCCGGCAGTTCGTTCCACGGCGACTTGCCCTGGCTCTTCCTGCCGCTCACCGTTGGGCGGCGGCCGGTGGGCGCCCTCGGGTTGGAGGTTGGCCATGAGGGTGCGCTCGACGATGACGAGCTGGCGCTGCTGCACGCGCTCAGCGAGCAGGCGGCCTCGGCCATCGACCGTGCCACGCTGGCCGGCGAAGCCGCCCGGGCGCGCGGCGAGGCGGAGACCGAGCGGGTGCGCAACACGCTGCTCGCCTCGATCAGCCACGATTTCCGCACGCCGCTCGCCTCCATCCTCGGCGCCTCCACCAGCCTGATCGATTTCGGCGACCGTCTCAGGCCGGAGCAGCGCATCGATCTTCTCTCTTCCATCCGCGAGGAGTCCGAGCGGCTCGACGGCATGGTGCGCAACCTCCTGTCGATCACGCGCCTCGAGGCCGGCGCCCTCGACATCCGCAAGGACTGGGTGGAGATCGGCGAAATTCTGGAACGGCTGGTCGATCAGGCGAAGCGGCGGGGGATCGGCGGCAGGCTCAAGGTGGCGATGCCCGGCGACCTGCCGCTCATCCGCGCCGACGCCAGCCTGATCGAACAGGCCCTCGCCAACGTGGTCGCCAACGCGGCGCGTTACGGCGGTCCCGAGGCGAGGATTCTCCTGACCGCCCGCCAGGAAGACGGCCGGCTCCAACTCGTCGTCGAGGACGATGGCCCCGGCATCCCGCCGGAGATCCTGCCCCGCGCCTTCGACAAGTTCGTGCGCGGCGCCCGCCCCATTGGCGATGGCGGCGACGGCAGCGGCCTCGGCCTTGCGATCACGCAAGGCATCCTGACGCTGCACGGCGGCATGGCTGAGGCGGAAAGCCCCATTGCCAACGGGCGCGGCACGCGGATCACCCTGTCGCTGCCGATCGAGGAGCCGACATGACCGACAAGACGGTGCCCGACAAGACGGTACTCGTCGTCGACGACGAGCCGGCCATCCACCGCTTCCTCGCCCCGGTGCTGGAACTCGAAGGCTACAGCGTGCGCCGCGCCGACACCGGCCGTCAGGCGCTCGATGCGATGGCCGAGGCGCCGGCCGACATCGTCGTGCTCGACTTGGGACTGCCGGACATGGACGGCAAGGCGGTGCTCACCGAACTCCGCCGCTCCCTGAGCGTGCCGGTGGTCATCCTGTCGGCCCGCGACCGCGAGGCCGAGAAGATCGAGGCGCTCGACCTCGGCGCCAACGACTTCGTCAACAAGCCCTTCAGCGTCGGCGAACTGCTCGCCCGCCTGCGCGCCGCGCTACGCCACCGGCCGAGCGAGCCGGAAGCCCCCGTCATCACCACCGCCGACCTCGAAATCGACCTCGCCCGCCACCGGGTTCTGAAAGCCGGCCGCGACGTCCACCTCGCCCGCAAGGAATTCGACCTCCTCGCCCTCCTCGTCCGCCAGGCCGGCACGGTTCTCACCCACCGCCAACTGCTGACCGCCATCTGGGGCGACGAGCATCAGGGCGACACGCAATATCTCAGGGTATACGTGGGGCAGATCAGGCAGAAGCTGGGGGACGACGGGGAGGTTAGGCTGATCGTGACCGAGCCGGGGGTGGGGTATCGGTTCAGGGATTTGGGGTAGGGGGAGGCAAGGTTATGGTAAAGCCAACGCCGAGAAACGAACTCAGGGCTAGGTAAATCTTGGAGCCATGTCATCCCGTCTGAACGCTGCCACAGAAGCCGAAATTTAGCGGTAACACGCCCAAATGAGGTACCCGGGGCAAATTCCCGGGCAAGCTTGAAAAACTCCGCTTGGAAGACGGTGGCAATGCCCACCAAGTACTTGAAATCGCTTAATCTCGCACATGCGAGATCGGAAATATTGCACCTGCGTGCCCGGGAATTTGCCCCGAGTACCCAAATGAGTGGCTATCTCGTTGAAACAGAGTAATCTCTTAAGAGGTGCTGCTCAAGACGGCTTTGGCCAAAAGTAAAGGTGCTACCGGCGACTGAAGGGCCCACGCATCACTGCGAAGGCCCTTCTTGTCCGTTCAATCAATCAGTACATTTCCATCTACACAGTTCGAGTGGCATTATCTCGAATTTACCTAGCCGCAGCTAGGCTCGTAGGTGCGTGAAGTCGGTCACGCGAGTTGCGCCCCCATATCCTTGTTGTTAGCCTAAGTCAAGGAGGGCATGTTAGCAGCTATAGAAAACCCCAAAAAATCCGCGGTGGCAAGAGATTTATTTAGTGCACCCTGCGTCGGACGCAAGAGTGAGAACGACCTTTCGTTCTGTGGGGCGCACTTCAAGCACCTTGACTCTCACAGAATCCCCCAGACCAAAATCTGAGATAGAACTGCCTTTAGGCAGCTGGTTGATATGGACCAACCCAGAAACGCTCTTACTAAAATCTACAAAAAAACCATACGGTTTGATACGAGCAATCTTGCATTCAATAACAGATCCAGCCGGATAGTCCGTCTTAGCGGTCGACCATTCGTGCATACCCAACTGGGCGGCCGTTTGTAATATTCCTGCCCTTGCGACCGACAGGTCCACAAGATCGGCGAACTCATTAGTATCGACAAAAGCTGCTGACTGAACTGCTTCAAGAAACTTGCCATCTAAATACTCGTACGCCTCCGTCGCGTTCCGCCAGCCAGTGACTAAATTATAGTGCGAAGCCGCATCGGACATCCGATCCGCTATTCCTTCCGCCACGGCATGATTGTCGAAATATATGTCTTCCGCTACCGCCGCCCAATAGTTGACGTCTGATAGCAGCTCTAAATGAACGATGCCAGCCGGAGATATCTTGACTAGGGTTGAATCGGTCAAGTAATCAACCTTGAAATCTTCAGTTAAAACACAATGCCACCTCGCCAGAGATGTTATTGCTTCAATAACAACGTCACGGCCAAAGCCATACGTGGCCAGAAAATTAATAATGTCGCGGATAGGAAAATAGCCTATCACTCTGCTGATTGAGCGTTTGCTGCACCTCTCATTAAGCCACGACAAAACGGATAGATGCAGGAAGTAGTCTCTAGGTGCGGCGGCTTCCTTCGTACTAAATAGATTACGAAGATATGTTTTTGAACCATCATAATAGCGCCGATTTTGCCGAAGCAACACTCGCAACATAATGTATAGCGGTATCTGATACGTACCCGTAGCGCGTTGAATCTTCAGAATTTCGCTTTCTGGAATATGACCGCTGTTGCAGAACTCCAGAAAAATCTCGAACGCCCGGCGCAGATTTCCTCCTGCGAGCCCTAATACGAGTCGGCTGACAGTACGGTCCTCGGCAAAAATCGAAGCAACAATAGCCGATAGGTATTTCGCTTGATCTGAGGCACTGTAGTCAACATGTATGCCGTTTTGAAGTTCATATCGATAAGTCGTTGCAGAAGAATGCAGTTGATTGAGAGCCATCTCAACACGCTTCGAAAGAACGTTGTGGAACGGGGGCGCTTCAATTCTAAACACCATATCTTTGAGAGCTGTATCAAGCGGAGGCTCGTCGCTATGATTGTCGTATGTCTCCTCGCGCAGAGGCAAAATAATCAATGCTTTAAATTCCCGCTGAAGCCACTGCGCTGCCTCGAACATAAGAAGTTGCTCCTCAAGGAGCCGCTTGTCGCAGTTATCCAGTACTATGATTACAAGTTTTCCGCGTTCACCACCACAGTAACGACAATAGGCTTGCGCAGTGCGATGTCGATCGGCTTTTAGTCCTCTTAGCTCATTGTAAAGTTCCGTATTGTACTGGGAGGACCCTTCGATCAATAATTTAGATGCCTGCTTATTCCAGGAATTAACCTCGACGCTATAAAGAGATTTACTCGATTCTAGTTCATCAAAATCTATGGAGGCGTAAGAGGATCTAATAGAGGTTATGATTTCTTCGCGCAGCCAGTTGTAAATTTCTTCACGATTGACCAAGGCAAAGTTCATATTGAGGTGAACCCACAACGTAGCTTGTCGCAGATCGGCAGGAAGCGCAACTTCCTGTAAATAGTCTACAAAGGTGGTTTTCCCCGCTCCGGCGCCACCAACTAGCAGCATAACTTTATGCTCTAGTGATGCTCGTGAGCCTTGTATCTTCTCAACTACTGGAGTGGGGTTTCCGGTATCATCAATAAGCTGAGCAGTGCTATGATTGAATGGTGAGGCTGCCCTAATAATTGAGTCGATTGGTTGAACGTATCGCGTTCTTCTTGATGAGGTGATGTATGCCTCACGTACAACCTTGGCTCTTTCTTCGCGAGTAGAGGGCATAAACGTCTGTTTTAGGTCAGCGGAGATTGTCGCGCCAAAGGTGTTCATGGTCATCGGCTCGTCCTGTACCGACTGCCCACCGACCAGAGAGCGAGGCTTCCAGGTTCTCTGGGGCGCGAGAGCGCTACGAATTTTAGACGCTAATGCAGCTAGCGCTTTTGCCCCCACGGCTTCACTCAACCGTTCTAGGTCTTGACTGTAAGGCTTGAGTGCCTCGACCTTAGTAATCAGCTCTGGATCTTGATGGTCGGCCGGTCCTGCCCAGAGGTCGATGCCGTTCGACGCTATCACAAACCTAACTGGCGCCACTCCTGATGGATATATGGCATTGAGTTCTGCAGCATAGAGCCGAGCCTCTCTATACGCCTCGGCAAGATCTTGATCACCGACAGGCTTGGCCTCGACGATCGCCAAAGGTATGCCTTCAGACAGAAGAATGTAATCTGGATAGTAAATCTTTTTCAGTGCGCGCTTTTCAATTGTGAATTTGCGTATGTTTGCTTTGGTTAAAATATCGATGAGTGGAATACCCAAACCGTCAGGCGCAGGGGTAGCCAAAAGCGGAAATATAAATTTCTGCTCAACGTCACTTTCAGATTCAAAAAGAGGGTTGGGATTCTTCTTAATCAATTGGCTTCCCCCAGTCGCTTATCGAAAATATAATCATATCCAGCATTGCATAAAATCAAGCATATCTATTCCGGTAATGAACCGAATACGATTGGGGGAGCATAGATTCTCGCATTAATATAGGGCTTGTTGCAATTCTAAAACACTTCGCCCTACGCGCGGCGTCGGCGCAATTGCGTACCTTGGCAAGCAAGAATCAAGTATCTTACTTGTGTATAAAACTCATATAATATATTCGATTTAGAATGATCGTAACCTGCTACAGGAGGTGAAATGTCGTCTTGTACGAATCATCCCCTACCGACCGCGCATGACCAAAACTGGTTAGTCCGCAAACGGCTCCCGTTTTGACGTTCTTGCAGCGCCCCTAGTTCCCAACCCACCCCAGCCACACCACCCCGAACCCGATCGACAGCACCGTCAGCGGCGCCCCCACCGTGAAATACGGCCAGAAGCCGAGGGTGATGCCGCGTTGGCGGGCGCGTTGGGCGACGATGAGGTTGGCGACGGAGCCGATCAGGGTGAAGTTGCCGGCGAGCGTCGAGGCCATGGCGATGGCGAGCCAGGCGCGTGTGGGGTCGGCGAGGCCGGCGACGAAGGGTTTCAGCACCAGCACGGCCGGCACGTTGCTGACGATGTTGGAGAGCACCGCCGTTACCGTCGCCAGGATGGGCAGGCTGGCGAGATTGAGCTTGCCGACCTCAGCCACCGCGTCGGGCGTCAGCACCGTTTTCTCGAGGCCGGCGACCACGATGAACAGGCCGGTGAACATCACCAGCAGCGGCCAGTCGATGTCGAAATAGACCTTCTCCGGCTTGACGCGCCGGGTGACCAGCAGCAGCGCGCCGGCAAGGATCGCCACCTGGGCGATCGGCAGGCCGAGGAAGAACAGCACGATCATCACCAGCACCGTCAGCACCGTGCGCCAGACCAGGGCGCTGTGGTAGCGGCTCGGCGGCGGCGCGGCGGCGGCCAGCTTCTGTCTGGTCAGGAACTCGGAGCGGTAGATCAGCGCGATGAGGATGATGGTGAGCAGAAGGCCGACGACGGCCACCGGCGCCAGCGTGCCGACGAAGGCGCCGTAAGGGATGTGCGCCAGCGAGCCGATGATCATGTTCTGCGGGTTGCCGGTGATGGTCGCCACGCTGCCGGCGTTCGACGCCAGGGCGACGGCGAGGAGGTAGGGCACGGGGTTGCGGTCGAGGCGCTCGATCACGTCGATGACCAGCGGCGTCATCACCAGGCAGATGGTGTCGTTGACCAGGAAGGCCGAGAGCAGGCCGGTGACCAGCACGATGGCGGTGAGAAGAACGATAGGATAGTGGGCGCGGGGGACGACGAAGCCGTTGACCAGGCGGAAGAAGCCGGAGAGGCGCAGGTTGGCGACGACGATCATCATGCCGAGCAGCAGGGTGATCGTCTCCATGTCGATGGCCCGATAGGCCTCGTCGAGGGTGAGGACGCCGAAACCGACCATCAGGCTGGCGCCGAGCAGGGCGGCGCCGGCTCGGTCGAGCCGCCAGCCGGGCAGCTTGCCGACGGCCATGACCAGATAGGTCATTGCGAAGATAAGGATGGCTGCGATCATCAGGGGCCTCGTTGATGCCCCGTACATCTGCCAGAAAACTGGACTGAAAGTTAGAACAATTCAGCGGGGCGACGGCCGCTGCCCGCAAGAACGGAGCGGCGGCCCGGCGCTTGTGCGGGGCATTTGCGGCGAAAACAGGTCTGCCGGAGCGGCCCCTGGGGCGAACCTCAGGATTCTTGCAGGTCCTCTCCGCGATCGACCATCCTGTTTCCCGCGCCTATCCGAAAAGCCGACCATCCCAGCGTCGATCCGGCCGCCGCCAGCAGGATGAGGCCGGCGCCCACCAGTTGCGTCGGCTGTAGCCTGATCCCGAAGGCCAGGAAATCCACGGCGATGGCGACCATCGGGTAGAGGAAGGACAGCGCACCGGTGAGCGGTGTCGGCAGCTTCTGGATGGCGCCGTAGAGCAGGATGTACATCAGGCCGGTGTGGACGACGCCAAGCGTGACGAGGAGGGACCAGCCGCCGAGGTCGGTGGGCAGGGCCGCGAAATCGGCCAGCGGCGCCAGCATCAGGATGCCGACCGTCAGCTGGATGAGGGCGATGAGGTGGGGTGGAACGCCCTTCAGTTTCTTGGTGATGATGGCGGCGATGGCGTAGAAGAAGGCCGCGCCGAGGGCCAGGGCGATGCCCAGGAGGTAATCGTGGCCGATGTAGCCGGCCTCGGGTCTGCCCTGGACGATCGCCAGCATGCCGACGAAGGCGAGGGCCAGCCAACCGAGCCGGCCGAGCGTCAGGCGCTCGCCCAGGAAGAGCGCGCCCATGGCGACCAGCATGAAGGGCTGGGTGTTGTAGACCGCCGTGGCGATTGAGATCGAGGCGCGCGGATAGGCGGAAAACAGCAGTAGCCAGTTGGTGACGATGGCAACGCCACCCAACGCGGCAAGGCCGATCTGCCGACGGCTGATGACGCTGGAGGAAAACAGTCCCAGGACGGTGCAGGTCACCAGCAGCGTCAGCGCGCCGAAGGCACAGCGCCAGAACACGATGTTGGCCACCGGCTGCCTGGAGAGAACGACGAACAGGCCGATCGTGCCGGATATGATCATGGCCGCCGTCATCTCGGCCGTTCCGTGGGCGCGGGGATTTGTCATGGTGAGGCTCCGTTTGAGGGTCTCACAACGATAGGGGGCGAACCCTGCCGCATACATGGAATAAGGAAGGCGGATTTGACGCAATGCCTAATCCATGCAGGTATGGACGGCATAGGTCCTTCCGGAGAACGGCCCATGCTGGATGAACTCGATCGCCGCATCGTCGAAGCGCTGGCCGACGACGCCCGGATCTCGGTCAAGGAACTGGCGCTGGCCATCGGCCTGTCGTCGCCCAGCACATCGGAGCGGGTGAAGCGGCTCGAGGAGCGCGGCATCATCCGCGCCTTCACCATCGACCTGTCTGCGGAGGCGCTGGGCTATACGCTGCAAGCCATCGTGCGCATCCGGCCGTTGCCGGGCAAGCTGCATATCGTGCAACAGCTGATCGCCGACATCCCGGAAGTGGTGGAATGCGACAAGGTGACGGGCGACGACTGCTTCATCGCCCGCCTCTATGTGCGAACCATCGGCCAGTTGGACGAGCTGTTGGACAAGATAGCCGACAAGGCCGAAACCAGCACCGCCGTTGTCAAATCGCAGCCGGTCAAGCGCCGAAATCCACCGCTCACCTGAGAGCCAGGCTGAAGGTGGGGAGCCTGCATGAGGCTATCGACCCGTCGCCTTGAGCAGGCGATCAGGCGGGGCGGAGCGCCCCTTGGGCTTGCCGGTGACGACACCGCCGCCGGCCGTGGTTCCCGGCGCCGCGTTAAGGCGTACGGATCGCAGATTGCATCGTTCCGGGTTCAATGGATACTCTTCGGGCATTGCGCGATTCCTGGGGGCAGGAGCGCTCGGGGTTTTGCTTCAGGCCGGGCGTCCTTTGGTGCGCTCATCATGGCAGCGTCTGAAGGAAGCGCCGGCTTCAGGGGGCTTACATGGGTAGCTTAAGCATCTGGCACATTCTGGTGGTTCTGTTCTTTGTCGGGCTGCCGATCATCTTCATCGTCATGAAGCCGCCGGAAGGCCCCAACAGGTTCGGCGAGGTCGGCCGCCCGATGGATTTCGGGCAGGCCATCAGCGCCTATTTCTCCAATTATTTCAACTTCTCGGGGCGTGCCAGCCGGTCGGAATTCTGGTGGGCGATCCTGTTCACTTTCCTGGTCGGACTGGTGGTTTCGCTGATCCCGATCGTCAACATGCTGTGGTCGCTCGGCACCTTCTTTCCGTCGATCTCGCTGGCCACGCGGCGCCTGCACGATACCAACCGGAGCGGTTGGTTGCAGTTGCTGGCGATATGCTTCCCGATCGGCACCATCGCCGTCATCGTCTGGTATTGCTTTGCGCCCAAGGAAATCGACCAGCTGACGACGCTTGCGTTCAATAGCGGCAGCGCCGATCTCGACAGGCTCGAGCGGCTCAACGCCCTCCGGGCGTCCGGCGCCGTCACCGACGAAGAGTTCGAGGCCCAGAAGCGCCTCATCCTCAAGCGCTGAGAAGCCCTTCCGCGGCTGGGGGAGAGCACCGGGTGTGGCTCGCGCGCCCCGGATCGTCTTGCGTCCTGACGATGCAAGCGGATCCGGTTTTTTGTTGTCGCATCGGAGGGTGAGAAAACCGGATCCGCTTTCCGGTCCTATGCCTTAAGGCGCATGGGGCTGCGATTGCATCGCTCCGAATTCGATGCTTATTGATGCGGTGGGCTTTCCTGGGGAGGGAAGCGGGGAGTTCAGACTGGCGCCTTGTGCGTGGTGGAAGTGGGGCGGCCTGCGGGACATCAGCCTTCGGGGGGCAGATATGATCAGCATCAATGGGGCGGAAGGGCTGGCGGTGCTGCTGATCCTGGTCTGGGTGCTTATCCCCATCCCCTTCATCCTCAAGCGCCCTCCCGGTGGCGCCAACCGGTTCGGCGAGGCCAGTTGGCCCTTGGGGTTTCTGGAGGCGATCGCTGCCTTCTTCAAGAACTTCGCAGACTTTTCGGGACGCGCCAGCCGCTCGGAATTCTGGTGGGCGATCCTGTTCAACGTCCTCGTCGTCACGGTGGCGTCCTTCGAGCCGCTGCTCGGCGTCGCGTGGACGGTGATCTCCTTCCTGCCGGCAATCTCGCTGGCGACAAGGCGGCTGCACGACATCAACCGCAGCGGCTGGTTCCAACTGCTGTCGATCTCCTTCCCGGTCGGCACGATCGCCCTCATCGTCTGGTACTGCCAGCCCGCCGGGGACGCCGACGCGTTCGACTGACCAGGCGCCGCCTCGTCACGCCGCGCTCAGCTCCTTCACGAACGTCTGCACCTGCGACCGCAAGTCGTGCAACTGGGCGGCCATCTGGCCGAATTCGTCGCGCCGGCTGGTCTTTTCGCTGGTGGACAGGTCGCCGCGAGCGATGGCCTGCAGCGAGCGCGAAATGGTGACGACGCCGGTGGAGACGCCGCGGTCGATCTTGAAGCTGAGGGCGAAGATGACGAGGCCGGTTCCGCGCCGAGGCGCTCGGCTGGGGGGCACGAGTGTGCTGACCGCCGGCCTCTCAAGCCGCCGACGGGTCGCGTCGGCGCGCCGCCGCCTTCGTCGAGCAGCTCCGACAATCGGCCGACTCCGACGGGCAACGTGTCGGTCGATGAAAACGTTACGAAGATCAGGCCGCCATCTCAAGGCACATTGGCTTGGCCAATTCCGGATGGTCGCGTTCTGGCTAAACGGGCGCCTGCCCAACGAGGCCTACGGTGCGGACATCCCTCCGTCCAGGATGCATCACAGTCCATGAGTCATGTCCAATCAAGCGGAGCCATCTCTTGCATAATACCAAGGCTCATTTTCAATGCATCTTGGTATTGGCGATCCCTATTTCATGGCTGCTTGGCGACGATCTCCGTTTTGACCCATGGGGCACAAAGCAAAGAATCGAGATAGCCCTCGAGTTCTATCAATTTTCTGATTAACTCGCGGCGGGCATACACACCCTCTTCGGAAGTTGCCGGAATTTTGATAACGTAGTCTACGCCCGCTTGAAAATGTCCCTCGAGGATCTCGGCTTCTTCCTGGCCGAGACACAAGGCCCCGGCCAGCTTAACGCGTCGCGCAATGGACGATGAAATTTTCCTAAGTTCCAGATCTACATCATATGTATATTTTGACGGTACCGCGTCTCGACTTTCAAGGATTTTCAGGTGCATGATAACCTCGAAGTAATCGATATCGTAATGAAAATTATCGTGAAAATTTGAACGTGTGGTTCTGGCGATTAGCAAAATTGGTCGATTGTTCGCCTGTGCGATAATATGAATTATTTTCTGTTTTCGAGTTAATGAATTACTCGACTAAGTAGCTATCGCATGGACGGTATTCATCAGAACCCTCTTTCCGAGGGGACGAATCTATTTGGAATCAGCCCAGGGCATGCCTACCATGACGACGAGGGCAGGCAGGGATCGTATTCTGATTGGTGCGATGACTCCGCCGCAGCGGCGCCATCGCACCCACTAAATGGCGTCAGTCTCTATGTTGAGGGGGAGACCCGACGCGCAATACGTGTTTTAAAGTACATAACGAGTCCCTGTATCAAATTCATTTCCGCCTTACGCCAATAAAAGCGAAGCGAACAATCCCCCAACAATTCAGTAGGACAATACCCACCGGACGCCCCGACACATGCTTATGTAATCTGGAACGACACTTTCTCGTATAATTGAGTTATGAATTAATTTCAAGGATTTTAGATCTCTATGTTTAGAAAAAATTTCCAAAATAAAAAATGATGACGTTAGAATCTATATTTTACAAGTTTTTCCATATGGTATTTCTGACAATATATGGATATAGGTACTGTATACGATTGATGGACAATATCCGGCTCTTATTCTCGCTGCGGATATTTCCGGTATGGCCTCGTTAATTATGGATAAAAGCTATGAGGTGGCGATTGCCCAGAGTATATTTGTTCGCCTTTCCCGGGCAGCTTAGTTGTTATCGGCAGCGTGCGGGCCTGTGGCTGGGGTGCGGATGTTGTTTGGCAACGTTGGGTAGTACGTAACGTTGCGCTTGACCTTCTCTTGGAGGTTGCGCCGGCCAGATCTTCGTTTGAAGAGAAGGCGCATGTGCGAATCATCTATATGTCAAGTTTCTTGTAATTGTATATCTGATTTGCTCCTGCATGCTGGGCGTGTATGAGCCGAGGGCTCATATATCCACGCCACCGAGTTTTTCCTCACTTACGATCGCCTTGGCGGCGAGAACGAGCCTGCAGCACGCACCTTCGCGCCTGATCCGCTGACAATCCATTGTTTTTACGATGTCTTTTGATTTTCTACATGGAATCGGGAGTCTGGGGCGGCTGAGTTTTAAGTGTCAAACTCGCTCCACTCGCCAGCCGGCAAGGCGATGACCGGCATGCCGGGGCGGCACGTGATCGCGGAGATGGGGGACGTCGTCGTTCATTCTGCGGATGCAACCGGACGGCTTCCGCCCGGCTCCCCCTCTGGAGTCGACTCTTTTTTTTATGCATCCAATTTCGTCGCTCCCCGTCTCTATCCGTGAACACACGGTTATTCGGAGGGGGCAATGCCCGACAGTTCCGCCGCCACTCAACCCCGGCGCTCCTTGAGCGCCTGGCTCGTAGGTCTCGCTATCGCGGCGCTTATTTGGGCGTTCCTCTTCAGCCATCTGTCGGATGCCGCCGATGCTGTCATCGCGCTCCTGCGGTTAAGTCGTGATACGCATCTCGGCGAAGCCGTTCACTTCTTCGTCCTGGATACCCCCCACATCCTCCTGCTGCTGGTCGCCATTGTCTTCGTGATGGGCATCGTCCAGACCTATTTCTCGCCAGGGCGTACGCGAGCCTTGCTTCATGGACGGCGGGTGGGTGTCGGCAATGTTCTCGCGGCATCACTGGGCGTCGTCACACCGTTCTGCTCGTGCTCGGCGGTGCCGCTGTTCATTGGCTTCCTCTCGGCAGGCGTGCCGCTGGGGGTGACGTTCTCCTTCCTGATTTCGGCGCCCATGGTGAACGAGGTCGCGCTCGCGCTGCTTTTCGGCCTGTTCGGCTGGAAGATCGCGGCTCTCTACCTGGCGATGGGGCTCGCGGTCGCCATCGTGTCAGGGCTGATCATCGGCCATCTGGGCATGGAACGTCATCTGGAAGACTGGGTGCGGAAAATCCAGGCCACACAGGACCTTGAGCATGCCGTCGTGACCACGACATGGACTGAGCGATTTGAATTCGGCTGGGTTCACGTTCGCCAGATCTTTGGTCGCGTCTGGCTCTACGTCGTGCTCGGCATCGCCCTCGGCGCCGTCATCCATGGATACGTTCCCGAAGATGTCATGGCCTCTGTGATGGGCAAGGACGCCTGGTGGTCCGTACCGGTCGCCGTGGTGTTGGGCGTTCCCATGTACACGAATGCCGCCGGCATTATCCCCGTGGTGCAGGCTCTGATCGACAAGGGAGCGGCGCTGGGAACGGTGCTGGCCTTCATGATGGCGGTGATCGGCCTCTCCGCTCCGGAAATCCTAATTCTCCGCAAGGTCCTCAAACCGCGTTTGATCGCGGTCTTCGTGGGCGTGGTGTCCGTCGGCATCATGGTCATCGGCTATGTGTTCAACGCCGTCATCTAGTCGTTCCTCTGAACGATGGTGCCAATAGGCCTTTGATCGGTGAATATTTCTCTCTTACTCGGTCGAGAAGCGTTCTCGTGACTGACGACTAAGTCTCAAAACGATCAAGAACTCTACAGGAGGATTCAAATGAAGATGGAACTTTACGATCGCCCGACCTGCTGTTCGCGCTCGGTTGATCCCGCGCTCTTCCAAGTCACGGAAGACTTGCGTTTGATCGCCAAGTACGGCGTCGAGGTCTATCGCTACAGCCTTGCGCGCACGCCGGAGGCATTTACCGCCAACATGGACGTGCTCAAGCAGATGGGGACGACGATGGAGCGGCTGCCGATTACCGTCGTTGACGGACGCATCGTCGCCGTCGGGCGCTATCTTTCGCGAGAGGAACTCGCACAGGCCCTTGATATCAAACTGGACGGTTGAGGCGGGCCTATAGCTTCGCCGCAAGATGCGGCAAGTCGGCGGCATGGTTCCGCTGGCGATGTTGATCACGAGACTCCCGCGCTCCCCCCTTTCGTCGAGATGCAATCCGCGGCGTATCCCCACGCTCATGTCGTGTTGCCCGCGGCCTCTGGACAGGTATCAAAATGGTAATGAATGAAAATGTCGGATAGCAACATCAGATCATCCAAGTCATCGCTTCCTTATGTTCTCGGTTTCCTGGCTTTCTGGGCAAATGGAGAGAACTACGCCGCGGCATCTCTTTTGCCGAGTATCGCCGCCGACCTGAAACTATCCATATCGGAAGCGGGATTGTCCGTTACTGCGTATATGCTGAGCTTTGGCCTCTTCACGATTATCTTCGGACCGCTGTCGGATAAATTCGGAAAAGGTCGTGTCATAAAGGTAGCCGCCCTCGGCACCTCCCTTTTCAGCATTCTTGTCGGCTTCAGCTTCAACCTCGAATCTCTGATGTTCTTCAGGGTCATGAGCGGGCTGCTCGGAGCGGGGATATTCCCTGTCACGATGGCGTTGATTGGCGCGGAGTTCGGCGATCGCGAGCGCCAGGGGGCGATGGCAAAGGTTCTCGGTCTCGGTTTCCTGGGCGGCGCGTTGGCTACGGTTATCGGTGGCGTTCTGGCGCAATTCGGGTCCTGGCGCGGCGTCTATATTCTCTATGGGCTGGCGGAACTCGTTTTATCGGTATTGGTGTTGCGCCTTGTGCCGAACGGAAATATTGCGCGGGAGCCGTTCAACATCTTCAAGTTCTACGCGGCGGCGTTCCGAAACCCTCAATTGATCAGCATGATATCGGTGGTGCTGGCTATCGGCTTTTCCGTATTCGGCAGTTTCTCTTTCTCCGGATATTACGTCCAGACTCTCACCGGGTTTCCCATAATAATGGTTGGTCTGATCGTCGCCGCCTTCGGTGTTGGGTCGATCGCCAGCAGCAAACTTCTCCCTGTCTTGCAGCCCGTACTCAAAACGGCACTTGTGCCGGTTGCCGGCATTGTCGGGGCGGTCTCCGTATTGACGTTGCTGATACCGCTCGCCTCGGGTCAGCCTTCGACGCCTTCCCTTGTCATCGGCTATTTCGGCTTTGGCCTGGCCTTCGTCCTGTTGCAGTCGACGCTGGTCATGAATGCGCAGGCCCAACTGCCGATGATGCGCGGCACGGTCATGTCTTTGGTCAGTTTCGGCATGTTCGTCGGAGGAGGTCTCGGGTCCCTGGCGAATGGCGCCCTCATTGCCTCACATCATATCGAGTGGATGTACATCATCGCCGGGTGCCTGATCCTATTCGGATCATTTTCTCTTTGGACAATACTTTCGATAATTGGGAGGAAACAACGCCACTCCCTCGCCTGACTATCCCGCAGCGAAGAATACAGATCGATGACAACCTGAAGAAGGAATATGTGACATGCCCAGCATTGAATACATGACGAACGAGACTTCCGATCCGTATAGTTTCCCGGCCGTCGGTCATCTCTATGAAGTCGATTACGGCGGCGATCTGCTTGTGAGGTTCAAGTTTCATTCGCTATCGTCGATGACGATCTATGGAATGAAGGGCAAGTATAAAGACTTCGTCGAGACAGTGAAGATCGAAGTTACTTCGATCCGACAGGACGTTTTCATGGTGGCGTGGCAGGAGGAGAACCACACCACCGTCGTCCATGTCGAGGATTTCGGGGAGAAGGTCATCTACGCCAATATTACCAAGCCGGGGAACGAATTCATGCGTATTGAAGGTCCGTTTCGGCGCGTTGAGTAAAATCCGGGGCGCCTCGTCTCACGCGTCGTGGGAGGGACGAGGCGCTTTGCCTTTCGGCGCGCAGTCGACGAGTTTGCCGCTCGGCGTGATGTCCAGGCGGCAACACGCTTCGAGCGAGTCTTTGAGCATCAGACGGCCGCGCCGAACCCGCGTCTTCATCGCCGCCAGCGATACGCCCACGCGCTCGCAGGCGGCCCGATGGGTCAGCCCCTCCAGCTCGGTAAGAACCAGCGCGGTGCGGTAAGGTTCCGGAAGGCGGCGGATGAGGAGATGCAGGTGGGCGGCCACGCCCTGCAGCACGGCGTCCTCGTTCTCCGCTTCCGGAGCGTCGCAGTCGTCCGAAAGAGGAGACGTTGTCGATCCGGCGGTCCGGCGCCAGTGATCGACGATGGCATTGCGGGCGATGCGGTAAATCCAGGGACCGGGGTTCTCGGGCGTTCGCAGATCGCGCAGATTGGCGAGAACGCGGAGCAGTACATCTTGCACCACGTCGTCGCGGTCGGAGGGATTGCGAATCCGTCGGCCGACGAAATCCCTCAGCTTGGCGGTCACGTCGGACCAGGATTCGCGCTCGAACGCGGCGATCATGGCCGCCCCCTGGGAGTGAAGGCCTCGATCAGGGCGGAGGGAACAGAAGGTGCCAACGCTACCAACCATCGCTCGATGTTGACGGACGGCGCAGCATAGCTGATGTCTGTCGCAGACCACTCACCAACAATTCCCAATCGGGTCCCTTCGGCGTCATTCGGTTGCCTGGCGGCCCGCGCCCGATCCTGCTCCACTCTTCTTCTCCCAACAACGTTGACGGCACCTTGTTGGTGAAGACGGCGCGGACGAGAAAAGGATGCATGTCTCCTGAGGCCGTGGGGCGGCGGGCACGTCCGGCACCGGCGCCGGTGGGCGCGAGCTCCGGTCGGGCTGATCGGATGCACAGACCAACCGCCCGGGCCTCGTGCGCCGCTTCCCAGTGACGATTTACATTGCCGCCTGGCGGACCGGCAGCACGATGACCGGGGTGCCGACCGGCACGCGATCGTAGAGATCGGTGACGTCCTCGTTCATCATGCGGATGCAGCCGGACGACATGGCCTTGCCGATCGATGTCGGCTCGTTGGTGCCATGGATGCGATAAAGCGTGTCCTTGTTGCCCTCGAACAGGTAGAGGGCGCGCGCGCCGAGCGGATTGCCTTCGCCGCCGTCCATGCCCTTGGCCCATTGGGCGTAGTGCTTGGGATCGCGGGCGATCATGTCGCCGGTCGGCGTCCAGCGCGGCCATTCCCGCTTGAAGGCGACCCTGGCGCTGCCGGACCATTCCATGCCGGCCTTGCCGACGCCGACGCCATAGCGCAACGCCGTGCCGCCCTCCTGGACCAGATAGAGATAGCGGTTCGCCGGATCGACGACGATGGTGCCGGGCGCGGCGCCCGTCGGGTCGTCGACCAGCTGGCGGCGGTATTGCGGCGGCGGCAGGTTGGCCTCGGCAACCGAACTCTCCGACGGGACGGTGGCCGTCGCCGGAAACAGCGACGGCAGAGACGGAAAGGTCGGCAGCGAGGGCATGGCCGGGCCGGAGGGCGAGCCGACGCAGGCGGCGAGCAGCACGGGCAGCAGGGCGAGGAGGACGACAAGTCTCATTTGGCGTCTCCCGCCTGTTTGCGGCGAGCTTCGGCGATCGCTTCGCGGAAGCCGTTGTAATCGAGCGTCGAGGCAAGCAGCGGCCCGATCAGGTAGGCCGGCGTGCCCTGCAGGCCGAGCGCGTCGGCCTGATCCATGTTGCGGGCCAGGAGCGCGGTGATGTCCTGCTTCCTGGCCTCGAGGTCGGCCGCGAGGCGTGGCATGTCGATGCCGGCGGCGGCTATGGCCTTTTCCATGTCGTCCTGCGACACGCCCCGGCCGGTGATCGACATCAGCGCGTGACGGGCGCGCTCGTAGGCGCCCTGATAGTGGGCGGCCAGCGCCATGCGGGCGCCGTAGACGGAGGCCTGCGTCAGGATCGGCCAATCCTTGTAGACGAGGCGGATGTTGCCGTCGTCGCGGACGGCGCGGTCGAGGTCCGGCTCGGCCTTCTTGCAGAACGGGCAGTTGTAGTCGGAGAAGGCGACGAGGGTGAGATCCCCCTTGGGATTGCCGCCTTCGGGGGCGGCGGGGTCGTGGAGAACGTCGTCAAGGGTCACCTTGGCGGCCAGCGCCGGGCCGGCGCCGAGGGCAAGGACCAGCGTCGCGGTGGCGCTGGCGAGGAAGGTACGTCGTTGCATGGCAATCCTTTCGTGAAAATGTCAGGCGCCGATGGCGGCAAGGCGCGCGGTAAGATCGGCGGCGTCGAGGGCGCCGATCAGTCGCGAGCCGGGAATTTCCCGGCCGTCGGCATCGAGCAGGAACAGGGCTGGCGGCCCAACGACGCGGAAACGCGTCATCAGCGCCTCGGCGTCGGCGGTCTCATCGGTGATGTCGACGGCGATGCGGGCGGTGCGCGCCAGACGGGCGCTGACGGCCGGCTCCGCCAGGATCTTCTCGTTGGACTTGCAGACGGTGCACCAGTCGGCGGTGAACAGAACCAGCACCGGTTTGCCGGCGGATGCCTCCGTGGCGAACACGCGATCGAAATCGGCCGGCGGCGTCAGGGGCAGGCCGGCGATTTCGGTTGCCGCGCGTCCGGCCAGGAAGGCGAGGGGGCGGAGGGGATCCCCGGCGCCGCCGGCAGCGCCGACCATCAGGATCGCGCCATAGAATGCCGCCGAAAGGCCGGCCGCCTTGGTGAGGCGGGCGTTCCAGGGGTTCGTCCGGTCCATCCGGTCGAAGGCGCCGAGAAACGCGGCGGCGATCATCGCCCAGACGCCCCAGAGCGCCAGCCCGGCCGGCGGCGGCAGCAATCGTCCGGCCAGCATGGCGGCGATGCCGAGAAAGATCAGGCCGAAGACGCGCCGGAAGCCGGCAAGCCACGGGCCGGCCTTGGGCAGCAGGCGCGCGCCGAAGGTGCCGGCCAGCACCAGCGGCAGGCCCATGCCGAGGCCGAGGGCGAACAGCGCCACGCCGCCGCGCGCCGCGTCGCCGGTGTCGATGGCGTAGAGCATGGCGGCGGCGAGCGGCGGGGTGACGCAGGGTCCGATCACCAGCGCCGAGCCGAAGCCGATCAGCGCTGCGCCGCCCAGCGTGCCGCCGCGCACCGGAAGGCTGGCGATCCGCGTGACGATGAAGGAGGGCAGAGCCAGTTCGAACAGGCCGAACATGGCGAGCGCCAGTGCCACGAAGACGGCGGCTGCCAGTCCGAGCACCAGCGGCGTCTGCAGGAGGACCTGTAGGTTGGCGCCGCTCCAGCCGGCGACGAGGCCGGCGAGGCCATAGGCCGAGGCCATCGCCAGCACATAGGCGGACGACAGCGCGAAGCCGCGCGCCGCCGAGGGACGGCCGGCGCCGACCAGCAGCCCCGAGAGGATGGGGATCATTGGGAAGACGCAAGGGGTGAAGGCGAGCAGCAGGCCGAAGCCGATGAAGGTGGGAATGACGGCGAGAAGGCTACCGGCGAGCGCCGCGTCGGCCGGTGCCGCGCTCGGTGTCGAAACAGACGTCAGAGGGGCGGGCGACGCGTCGGCCAGAAGCGAGGCGCGCGGCTGCGGCGCCACCGTCAGCGCGGCGAGATCGACCCGGCTATGCACCGGCGGGTAGCAGATGCCGGACTCGGCGCAGCCCTGATAGGTCACGTCGAGGGCGCCGCTCGCCGGCAGGCCGGCAAGGGTCAGCGCGACGGCGCCATGGTAGACTTCGACCGGCCCGAAGTTGGGATCGTCCTTGGTCTCGCCGGGCGGCGGGGCGAGGGCGAGATCGCGGCCGGCCAGCGCCGCCTTGAGGCTGTCGCGATAGAGATAGGCGCCCGGCGCCACCGTCCAGGAAAGGCGCAAGGCGCCGTCATTGTTCCGGCCGGCGGCGAGCACGAACACCTTGTCGGCCGGTGGCGGCGTCTCGGCCAGGGCGACCGACGGAAAAAGCACGAGCGGCAGCAAAAGGAGGAGAGCCAATCTCGCCTTGATCGAAGAAAACATGCCGCCTGTCGCCTCGCTGATTCCGCTGGACAAGGCGCATAGTCTCACCCGACCTTAAGCCAGCCTTAAGGCAGGCAAGGATTGTCCGGTCGATCTTGTGCGAGGCTGGGGGGAAGACGGTGCGGCGCGACACGCAGATGGTGCCGGCCGCCTTCATGAGCGCCTTGCCGGCGTCCCAGCCTTTCCAACCGCGTCGGCAATGCGTTTCAGTTCGTCGAGAAGGTCTGAACGCGGGGCTCGTCCTTGGCATAGTCGGCGCTCAGGCTCAGAATGTCGCGAAGCTTTTGATAGAACCGCGCTTCCGAGGCCCGGATGTCGCGAATGCGTTCGATCAGCTCGTCGAAGTAGTCGGCGCGCGCGTCCTTCAGCTTGGCGTCGTCGATGGCAAAGCCCTTGACGAGATAGTCCTTCAGCACACTGCCGGCCCAGCGCCGGAACTGCACGCCACGCGGCGAGCGCACACGGAAGCCGGCGGCGAGAATCGCATTGAGCCGGTAGTGATCGACCTGATAGGTCTTCCCATCGGCGGCAGTTGTTGCATGATTTGCAACAACTGCTTCTTCCCGCAATTCCCCCGCTTCCAACACGGCCTTGATGTGCCGGGAAATGACGGATTTGTCTCGGTCGAACAGGTCGGCCATCTGGTTCAGGCTCAGCCATACCATGCCGTCGACCGCGCGTAGCTGGATCGTCGCCTGTCCGTCCTCCGTGGCGTAGAGGATGATCTCGCCCGCGCTCATGCCGCAGCTCCCACATTGTCCGCGTCGTCGGAGGGCATGCGATGGGTGCGATTATGATACTGCGGGTATGCGGTCATCTGTCTCAAACGCCGGTCGGAATCAGCAGCTGAAACGCAACTTAGCATGGGCGCCGAATGAGGAAAGAACGCAACTCGGCCCCAGTGTTCGATGCCGATTCCGCTGGACAAGGCGCAGTGTGTCGCCCGACCTTAAGCCAGCCTTAAGGCTGGCGGGGTCCATCGGGCCAATGCGATTGGCGGGGAAGGGTAGGATGCGTGTCTTGGTGGTCGAGGACGACCCGGTGCTGGCTGACGGGCTGAAGGTGGGGCTGGGGCTTTCGGGCTCGACGGTCGACGTGGTGTTCACGGCGGCCGATGCCCGCGCCGCGCTCGCGGCCACGCGGTTCGACGCGGTGGTGCTCGATCGCATGCTGCCCGATGGCGCCGGCCTCGACATTCTCGCCGACCTCCGGCGACAGGGCGATGCGACGCCGGTGCTGATGCTCACCGCCCTCGATGAGGCGACCGACCGGGTGGCCGGCCTCGATGCCGGCGCCGACGACTATCTCGGCAAGCCTTTCGACCTCGACGAACTGGCGGCGCGGCTGCGCGCCATCGCCCGTCGCCGCGAGGGACGATCGGGGCCGCTGCTGGAAGCGGCCGGCATCGTGCTCGACCCGGCCACCTCCATCGTCACGGTGGGCGACAAGGCGGTGTCGCTGTCGCGGCGGGAATTCGCGGTGCTCATGGCGCTGATGGAGTGGCCCGGCGTCATCCGTTCGCGCGGCGAGCTGGAGAATCGGCTCTATGGCTGGCAGGAGGAGGTGGAGAGCAATGCCGTCGAGGTGCACATCCACAACCTGCGCGCCAAGGTCGGCCGCGCGGCGATCGAGACGGTGCGGGGGCTTGGCTACCGGCTGAGGAACGGGCCATGACCTCGCTGCGCCGCCGCCTGTTCCTGCTGCTGATTTCCGCCACCGCCGCCATCTGGGTGTGCGCGGTCGGCTGGATCTACTTCGAGAGCCGCGCCGATCTGGAGCACGTGCTCGACACCCGCCTGCAGGAGGCGGCGCGCATGGTTCATTCCATGGTGGCAAGCTCCAACCTGGAGACGGCCGGCGTTGCCGCCGCCACGGCGGCCGATTTCACCTATAACCGGCAATTGTCCTGCCAGGTCTGGTCGCTGAGCGGCCGGTTGCTCGCCCGCTCCGGCGGCGCGCCCGAGGGCAGTCTGGCCGAGGAACTGGAAGGCTTTTCCGACCGCCAGGTGAACGGCGAGGCGTGGCGCGTCTACACCGTCGTCGATCTCGTGCACGGCGTACGCGTGGCGGTGGGCGACCGGATCGGCCTGCGCGCCCGGCTGGTGCGCGACCTGATCGTCGGCCTCGTCGGGCCGGCCCTCATGACGGTGCCGCTGCTCGGCCTGATGATCTGGGCCAGCCTTGGCCGGGGGCTGGCGCCGCTCCGCCGGATCGCCGGCGAGATCGCCGGTCGGAACGGCGACGATGTCAGCCCGGTGGCCGGCGAGGGGGCGCCCGACGAGGTGCGGCCGCTGGTCGATGCGCTGAACGGCCTGTTCGCCAAGGTGGAGGCGGCGCGCCGGCACGAGAAGGAGATGACCGCCTTCGCCGCCCACGAACTCAGGACGCCGCTCGCCGGCCTGAAGACCCAGGCGCAGGTGGCGCTGGCGGCCAAGGACGCGACGACCCGCGACGGCGCGCTCAGGCAGATCATCGCCTCGGTCGACCGGACTGGCCGCCTCGTCCGCCAGTTGCTGGCGCTGGCGCGGCTGGAGGCGCTGCCGGACGTCGAGCCCGACGGCGGCACGCTTGTCGTTGGCGCCCTGGTGCGCGAAGTGGTGACCGGCTTGCCGCGCCGGCCGGACATCGCCGTGACGATCGACGCGGCGCTCGACGGGCTGGAGATGCAGGCCGATCGCGACAGCCTCTACCTCGTCGTCCGCAACCTGCAGGAAAACGCCGCCGAACACATGCGTCCGCCCGGCCGCATCGCCTGGTCGGCGTTGCCGGATGGCGTCGGCTTTGCCATCGAGGACGACGGTCCCGGCATCCCGGAGGACGAACTGCCGGAGGTCACCCGCCGGTTCTTTCGCGGCCGCACCCGGAGCGGGTCGGGCAGCGGTCTCGGTCTGACGATCGCCGAGCTTGCCGCCCGGCGCGTGGGGGCGAGACTGATCTTCGCCAACCGGACCGAGGCGCGCGGCCTCAGGGTGGAAATCCGCCTGCCGTTGAAGCCGGCGGCGCTGTCATGAGAAATCCGATCGCCGCGCAGGGCTGTCTGCGCCGCTTTGGCGCCGGTCATCGATCGAGATGGCGGTCGGCCATCAAGGCCCCCATCGGAGGCCTTGAATCGTGGACAATGGGACCTGCAAACAAGGCTTACTTCTTCGGGACGGGTCCATATCCGAAAGTGAAACTGGATCCGAATTTGCGGTATATGAGTACCTTGCGCCCTGAATCCGGCAGTCCCTTGAATATGAAGCCATCTACCTGTCCAGACGCCAGACGACTTACCTTGTACCCTTTGTAGTCGCTAGGGCAGTCTGTCTTCGGTCCGATCATGACAACTTTTGGCGGCGCGCGTTTCCTGGTTTGGAACACCGGTTGTTCGTACTTTGCATCGGACAATATTTGGCACTGCCCGCTGCCGACCGGCACATAACCGAAACCACCGCTCGAGTTGGCGGATTCCGCGGCGAAAACACCGCTTGTGGCGCTCAGAAAAAGGATATTTGCGATAATAAGAACTTTCATTACTTATTCCTGGTTGTTAGTATATTTTCTTATATCGCGCTGATGTGCCGACGCCAAAGTCAATTATGCGTGAGTAGTCTTGGTGGTGCGAAAAGTAGATTTCCTCTCAAATGGCGATGATGCCACCGGAAAAGCTATCGCTCTGTCTTGGACGACTTTGTGGCGGCCGGTTCATATCTGGGGATGCGTTCCGAGCGGCGCTTCTGTAGCCGAAATCGGATTCGTAATATGGCTCGTTCGAGTTGCCGTCGGTATTCGGGCCTGCCGTTCCTTCGGTGCGCCTCTGTCAGTTTGCCCGCCTTGAATTCACTGGCGGCTCAACGATCTGACTGAGCCGCCATGTTGTGAAACTGCGAAAGGAGGGCGAAAGCTCAATTTTCGCTTCAGGCGCTGTGGTTTCTTCCCAATTCCCGGATCGGCGCTCTAGGCTCTCGTTTTGGAAGCATCATCTTGTCGATCCGCGTTTCGCTTCGGTTGGCGAATGCTCTAGAAACTCGAAAAGGCCTTGCGGCATACCTTCGACCTTGGTCCGTGGAGGATCGTCGGTCCGGAGGTCCAGATAGAGGTTGGTGGATGCGATCAGGGCGGCCTTGATTGCCGCAACCTCGTGGTGAGCGATCGTTGCCACCAATCGTTCCGTCCCATTGGGTCCGAAGGCTTCGATGCGTCTCACCCCCCGTTGCGGACGTTTCGCCCTGCGGTGGAGCATCGGGCCGAGAACCTGCTCTCGAAAAAAGGCCAGCATGCCCATGGCTTCGTATAATTCACCCCGCAAGGCTCTGGCGGCTCCATAGTGCAACCAGATCCAAGCGCGCGCTTCGAACCAGTCCGGATCCAGGTTCGGCCAACGGATGTCCGCCTTATCCAGTCTCGCTTCGACCGCCGCCTGATCGCGCGACCAGAGGACGAGCGGCCGCTCGATGCGCCGATCGAGGTCGGACGTGGTGACGAACTTCAAGTCGATGTGCAGAAGGTCGGGTCCATAGAGACAGATCAGAAGGCGGGGCTCCCCGACGTGTTCGCCGGTAAACGCACTCAGCAAAGGCCCGAGGCGGCGCGCGATTTCCATCCTGTCGGCAAGGACTTCGCAATATGAATTCTCGTCCACGACGACGACGAAGTCGAGATCGGAAAACTCGTCCATGCCGCCATGGATCATGGAGCCGCCGCCAAGCAACGAATGAATGCGAGGATCCTGGGGAAGAATGTCGAGAGCCTTCTCCAGGAAGGCCCGATGACATGCGGGAAGGATGCTGGTCATATCGCTCTCCAAGCCAGCACCTCAGGATATAGGAGAAGATACCGTTCTAGCAACTTGCCCGCCCATGCCGGGCATTGCCACTGCGCTTGCGGCGGGGGCTATCCTCGACAGCTTGGAGCATCGCCTCCACCAGCCTTTACGATCGCCTTGGCGGGGAAGACGAACAGGTTGCGCACGCCGCCGGTGCCGCGATGCCGCGGAGACCCTATTGGAGCGGAGAGAATGTTTCGGGAGCCAGCAACGTCGTTTCGACCGAGGCGAAGGTGGAAAAATCAAATCCCGCCATATCGGCCTTGAACAGATCGCTCGCCATATAGTGCCCGCCCACTTGCACGGGGTCGGATTCCTCCGGGTAGGCGACGAGTGCGACGACCTTCGTCGGGTCGCTCGGAACGGAAAAGACGCCATGCGTGGTGATGCCGAAGGCCTTGAGGCTTTCGATATGCTTGATCCAGATGGCGCGGTAGGTTTCGGCCGCCTTGGCCGATTTCAGCGTGTAGGTGCGCAGTTCGTAAATGGTCATGGTGTCGTTTCCTTCAGGCGGCGATCTTCTGATAGCCGGCGATCAGCTCCCGCATGATGGCGTCGGCCGGTGCGATGGTCTTCAGCAATCCGAGGTTCTGGCCGACGACGACGCTGCCGTTCACGGTGTCTCCCTCGACGGCCGCCTTGCGCAATACACCACGGCCGATCTCACGGATGCGCACCGAGGCTTCCTCCGGTGGGAGTTCGCGTTCGATACGGTGCATCTCGTCGGTCAGCGGGTTGCGGATGCCGCGCACGCCATCGCCAGCATCGACGCCGGTCAGCACCGTATCGCCCTCGGAGGCGGCGACGATGGCGGTCTTGTAATTGGCGTGGATGGGGCATTCCTGGGCCACCAGGAAGGCGCTGCCCACCTCGACGCCCAGCGCGCCCAGCATGAAGGAGGCGGCGACGCCGCGCCGGTCGGCGACGCCGCTGGAGTTGATCACCGGGATGGACACCGCGTCGACCACCTGCGGGATCAGCGAGAAGGTGCCGGTGAAGCCGAAGATGTGGCCGCCGCCGTCGCAGCCTTTCACCGCCACGAAGTCGACGCCGGCTTCCTCGTAGATCTTCGCTTCGGAAACTGTAGACGCTTTGCCGATGACAATGACGCCATGGCGCTTCAGCGCTTCGACATAGAGGGGCAATGTGTGGAAGAAGTCGGGGAAGGTTTCGATCTCGATCACCGGGACCCGTTCGCGCAGCGCGATGGCCATCAGCTTGTCGGCGTCGGGCAGGCAGGTGATGATGTTCATGCCGAAAGGCGCGGCGGTGAGAGCCCGCGCCGCGCGGATTTCAGCTTCCACGACGGCTGGCGGGCAAAAGCCGAGGCCCATGATGCCGAGGCCGCCGGCATTTGAAACGGCGGCTGCCAGCCGGCTGTCGGAGGCCCAGGCCATCGGTCCCTGCAGGATCGGATAGCGGATGCCGAGCTTGTCGCAGATAATGTTGCCCATGATGTTCTCCTGTCCGTGCCGGCGGTGGCGCATGCCAATGGACCCTTGTGGGTCCGTTCCGGATTAAATACCGAACGGTACAGTTTTATTTTGCCCAGGGGGAAGCTAGGGATATTATCCGAACAGGTCAACAACTGAACGGTTACGTTCAATAACGAATGCGAGATGAGGTCGGGTATGGCGGGCGCGGGGGGCGACAAGGTGCGGACAAGGGGCGCGCGCACGGTGGAGCGCATCTTCGAGGCGGCGCGCCGGCTTTTTCTCAGCCGGGGATTTTCGGAAACCTCGATGGAGGCGATCGCCCAGGAGGCCGGCGTCAGCAAGGCGACGCTCTATTCCCATTATGGCAGCCGGGACGAGCTGTTCGCGGCGGTGATCTGGGCTTCCGCCGCCGATCGCTTTTCTTCGGTTGCGCTGTCGGGCGGGACCGGAGCCGAGGACTTGAGAAAGAAGATCGAACAACTTGCCTTTGCCGTGCTCGATCTGCTGCTGTCGCCCGACACGGTGGCATCCAACCGGATGGTCAGCGCCGAGGCCCGGCGGTTTCCAGAGCTCGGCAGGCTCTTCTACGAGAACGGGCCCAATCGGCTGATCGGCCGGCTGGCGGCGCTGTTCGAGACGGCCATGTCGGCCGGGTTGTTGCGGTCGTGCGACAGTCGCGATGCCGCCAAGCACTTCATCGGTTTGGTGCGGGGCGATTTGCAGCTCCGGGCGATGCTGGGTGACGACGCGGCGTTGTCGGACGCCGAGCGCCGGCACGCGGTCACCACCGGTGTCGATGTGTTTCTCGCCGCCTATGCGTCGATGGGGGCTTAGCCCTCGGTCTTCGCCTCTTGCTCGCCGTCCCTCACGATCGCCTTGGCGGTGAAGACGAACTGGCAGCGCACGCCGTCGGGGGCGGCGAGCCAGTCGGCCCGGCCCGCCGGGTCGTGGGCGAGGCTGTTGCGGATCAGCATCGAGCCGAAGCCCTTGCCGCCGGTGCCGGTCACCGGCGGGCCATTCATTTCGCGCCAGTCGAGCGTCACCCGCACGCCATCCGACTCGGGGCAGGGGGTAATGGCCCAACGGATGACGACCCTGCCCTCGGGCACCGACAGCGCGCCGTATTTCAGGGCGTTGGTGATCAGTTCGTGCAAGGCGAGGGCAACGCCGAGGCCGGTGCGCGGCGCCAGCTCGGCGTCGCCGTCCGCCTCGATGACGATCCGGTCGTCCAGTTGGTAGGTGATGGTGAAGGTGTCGCGGACGATCGTCTGGAGGCGGCTGTCCGTCGGGCCGGCCAGGATGCGCACCTGGGCCTGGTTGAGGGCGGCGATGCGGTCGCCGAGGCTCTTGCGGGCATCCTCCAGCGAGGTGGCGCGGCGCAGCGTATTTTCCGAGATGATCTGCATGATCGTCAGGATGTTCTTGACGCGATGGGCGCTCTCGCGCGCCACCATGTCGAGCCGCTCCTCGATCTGCTTTCTCTGCGTCAGGTCGTGCACGGCGCCGAGCACGCGCTCGGGCTCGCCATAGACATCGCGAACGATGGTGCCCCGGGCGCCGATCCAGGTGACGCGGTTGTCGATCAGCAGCCTGAACTCGTGCGACGTCTCGATCTCGGGGCCGACCGTCTTCACCAGGGCGGTCAGTCGCGGCGCGTCGTCGGGATGCAGGCGTTTCATCACCTCGTCGGCCGGCACGCCGTCGGGCGTGTTCGGCAAATGGAAAAGCTCTCGAAACAGCCGGGTGCCGTACACCCTGTTGTTCTTGAGGTCCCAGTCATAGGTGCCGAAACCGCCGCCGTCCTGGGCGAGGCGCAACAGGTCGGTCTGCCGCTGCAGGTCGCGCTGGGCGCGCCAGCGTTCGGTCACGTCATGGCCCTGGATGAAGATACCCGTCACCGCTCCCGCGGCATCGCGGATCGGCTGGTAGACGAAGTCGAGATGCCGGAGTTCCGGTTGCGCCTCGCCATTTCGCAACAGGAAAACGGGTGTGGCCTGGCCGGTATAGGGATGTCCCGATTGCCAGACCTGGTCGAGGATATCGACGAAGCCCTGATCCACGACTTCCGGCAGCGCCTCGGCCAGCGGCTGACCGATCAGGTTGTCCCGGCCGACCAGATGCCGATAGGCTTCGTTGGCCAGTTCGAAAACGTGGGTCGGGCCGGTCAGCACGGCGATGAACCCCGGTGCCTGCTCGAACAGGTCGCGCAACAGGGCGATTTCGCCGAACAGCTTGTCGCTCGCCGTCTGCACGGCCTGCGCCCGGGCCAGTACGCCGGATTCGGCCATGTTGGCGCGGGCGTTGCGCTCGCGCAGCCTCTGAAGCTCGGTGACGTCCTCGGTGTGTTGCATAATGTAGGCGAGTTCGCCGCGCTTGTTCTTGAGCGGCATATGGGTGGCGCTCCAGAACCGGGTGACCGGCGGCTCGCCGGGCCGCGACGTGCTGTAGGGCAGGAGCGCGATGTGGTCGGGCCGATTGGTGGCGAGCGCCCGGCTGAACGAATTCGTCAGAGTCCGATATTCGTCCGACTGCGGGTCGGCCGGGAAGGCTTCGAACAGGTGCCGGCCAATGATCTCTTCCCGGCTGGTACGGCCAACCGTCTTCAGATAGGCGTCATTACAACCGACAATGATGAGTTCCCGAGTAAAAATTACATACGCGTTGGCCGAAGCATTGAATATCTCGATGAGATCCAGATCGTCGGCAGGCAGTTTGCTGAACATTGTTGTTTGACCGAGATGAAAGCCTTCTAAGAGTGCCAAAAATAGTCTTAGATTTCAATTGGAAAGTTGTGTTTTCGGCTTGGGGTGCTGCGATCAACTGGTGAAGTAATACCATCGCAAGCGACCATCCGGTCAGGTCGGATGAACCGTGCAGACAGCTTAGACGCCGGTTGTTGGCGCCACCGAAGCCTAAAGCGGAAAGGCGAGGCGGAAATGATCGGAATGCTTAACTTGGGACATATTTCAGACTCCCGGCCTATCCATGTCTATTCGGTTCATAAACTCGCGGGACGTTCTGGACGGCGTCGCATTGCTGGAAATGCTGCGTGAGAGCCGCCCGGTGGCGCCGGCCTCCGCGAAGTCGGTGCTCTCCTGTGCATTTCAGTTTGTTCGGCCGGTCTCGCCTTCGACCCGCTTTATCAATCGTCAGGGAAGAGGAGGCGGATGAGGGCGCCTCCGCCCGGGGCGTCTTCAATCCGAATGTGGCCGCCATGCGCCTCCATGATGGTGCATACGATCGCTAGCCCGAGGCCCGCCCCGCCGGTGCCGCTCTTGTCGACACGGTAGAAGCGTTCAAGCACTTTGGCGCGCTTCTCCTCCGGGATTCCGGCGCCATGATCGCGAACCGAATAGCCTCTGTCTGGGCCGGCGGTCACTTCGACAGCGGTTCCCTTGGGGGTATGCGCGAGCCCGTTCTCGATGACGTTTCGCAGCGCTCGGCCGATTGCCTCGTCGTGGCCCCGGATCGTCGGAGCGCCGGCATCGTTGAAGACGATTCTTCGGCCGCGCGCCACGGCCAGCGGCGTGAGGTCGGCGACGACAGTCCTGGCAATGGCGCAGAGATCGGCGCGCGCGCCCTTGTCGATCTCCAGGGCCGTTGCGTGCGACATATCGAGCATCTGATCGACAAGCCGCCGCATGCCCTGCGCATCCTCCAGCAGCTTCGATTTCTCGTCGCTGTTCGGCAGCTTGCCGATGCTGAGCATCATGATGGCCAGCGGCGTGCGCAATTCATGGGCTGCGTTGCCGGCAAACTCCCGGAGTGTCACGACCGACCGTTCGATGCGCTCAAGCATGCGGTTGACCGCCGCCACCAGTGCCTGCACCTCCCAGGAGGTCGTCGGCGCCTCGATCCGCGTGGAGATCTGCGCCGGATCAATCCGGTCCACTGTCGCAATCGCCGCGTTGAGCGGCTTGAGCGTGCTGCGAACCACGCTGAAATTCGACAGCAGAAACATGATCGACAGCAGGATGAGCGGGAATACGACGTGGAAGCGGATCTCGTTGTAGATGACAGGGATGAATGGCCGAAAGCCCTGGCCGGAAACCGCGACCGTGATCCAGTAAGGGTGGCTCGAAATGGTCACCCGGCGCGTGCCTGACAACAGGAAGCGGTCGCCCCAGCTTTCGCGCTGCGTGCGGATCACCAGGAAAGACGCCGGTGGGTCATCGGCGAGCCTCAGATCCCCGTCGTCGTAACGGGCGATGACCTGGCCGCTGCGTTCATGAACGACAAACGCCCGCCGGGTATTGGGTGCGAGAGGATGCTTCAAGTCATCCTGGATGACCATGCCGGTCCCGCCCGGTGTCAGGGGGATGCCGTCCGCTATTCGGTTCGCTTCGGCCGTCAGCAGGAGCTGATCGAGTTCGTTGGGGTTGTTGACGTACATCCAGACGACGGCGAGCAACTGAGCCAGCGTGAACACGACACCAACGACACCGAGCCGGATGGATAACTTGAAAAACAGGGTCTGTCTTGCTCGCGCTGCCTCGTTCCTCCCCACGTCGGTGACCACCTTTCATCGGATACTGTTGTCGCACACGGGCTGCTTTGGCGTCAGCATGTAGCCGACGCCGTGAGCCGTATGCAAAATAACGCCGGCTTTTGCCGTCGCGAGGCGACGACGCAAGCGAGAGACGGCCGCCTCCAGGGCGTTGGGGGTGACGTCCGCCGAGAGCGAATAGAGGGCTTCCTCAAGGCTCTCTTTTGTGACGACATGTCCAACCCGGCGCATGAGGTGTTCAAGAAGATCGAGTTCGCGCGGCGACACCCGGATGACGATCCCTGAGACCCGCACCTCCCGTTCGGCACTGTCAAACTCAAGATTGGCGACCGTCAAGGTGGTGCCGAGGCAGGCGCCGGGCCGTCGCAGCAGAGCACGGCATCGGGCCGCCAGTTCGGGCATTTCAAATGGCTTGACCAGATAATCGTCGGCGCCTGAATCGAGGCCTCTGACCCGATCGTCGAGGCCGTTGCGAGCGGTGATCACCAGGATGGGTGTGGGGTTTCCAGAGCGCCGGATCGTGCGAATGAAGTCGATCCCATCACCGTCCGGCATTCCGAGGTCGAGCAGGGCGATGTCGTAGTTGATCGCCGCCGCTGCTTCTTTCGCGCCGTCCAACGTGGCGAACCAGTCGAGCGCGAAACCCTCCTCGGTCAGGCCGTCGTTGATCAGGGACGCAAGCCTTACATTATCCTCGGCGAGCAGGACCCGCATGGTCAATATCCGTTCCGGTAGCCGGGCGTTTGCACCCCACGATCATCGAAAGAACGAGATTCTCCCAGTGAAAGACGCTTTCGGCAAGTGCCGCGGCGACATGCCGTGCGGCCATGGCTCAATCTACGTTATTCTCGACGATCTCACCGTTGACGGGGTTGAAATAGACCTCTGCCTTGCGGCCATCCGCAGCATAGCCATAGATTTCATAGCAGCTTGTGTTTGTCTTCTTGAATACCTTGATATTCGTGTAGCCCATTTCAGTGAGTTTCTGTTTCATGTCTGCTTCACTGAGCCATTTTTCTTCCGGCTCCTTCGTGCAGGTGGGGCTGGCCAAGGCCGCGGACGAGGCGACGCACAGACCAATGATCGCGACTCCAAGCGCCAATGTTTTACGAGTCATTTCATGCTCCACCGTGAAATTGTGAATTTTCGCACGCGTTATCGTGCCAGCGACAACTGTAGGGGACGGCGCTGACGGAATCCTGACAGGTCTGAAAATAGAAAATACTCCTGAGTACCTCTCGTCAGGACGCTGTCAGAACCTTCCGTTACTGTGGCCGTGTCGCTTCGGTAAGCGAAAAATACCTGCATGGGAGATAGGAATATGAATATCGTACGAAACCTTCTTGTTGCTTCTGCGATCGTCGGTGCCTCTCTGAGCACGGCTCCCGCTTCCGCCGAAGACGCATTGAATCCCCAGACCAAGAAGAATCTGGAGGCGGCGATGCACGGCGAAGCGTTTGCTAACCTGAAATATCTCGCTTACGCCGAACACGCCCGCAAGAGTGGACATCCCGAGATAGCCAAGCTGTTCGACGAGAACGCCAATGTCGAAGCCAACGAGCATTTTGCCCGTGAGGCGGATGCCTTGACGCTGGCGAGCTCCGACGAAGCCAACCTGCTCGACGGCATGGCGGGCGAGCATTACGAGAACACCAAGATGTACGTGGATTTCGCCAAGCAGGCCGACGCGGCCGGCGACAAGAAGGTCGCCGCGCTGTTCCGGCAGATCGGGGCCGACGAGGGCGATCACTACGCCTCCTACAAGGCGGCCGCGGAGAAGCTGCGCGCCGGCAAGTAGGTGTCGGACCCGGACGCCGACTGATCTCGATTTCCGCGTGGCCCATGGCATTGACTCAAGAGCGGTCATGCCATGGGCGCCGGAGAATTCACGCCGGGCCTGCTTGCTCCCGCCCCGACCCGGGGCTCGGGAAATCAGCCGCGGATGAAGGCGAGGACGTCGGCGTTGAAGCGGTCGGCTTGCGTCTCGGCGAGGCCGTGCGGGGCGCCAGGGTAGACCTTCAGCGTCGAACCGGCGACCAGCTTGGCGGACCGCTCGGCCGAGGCCTTGATCGGCACGATCTGGTCGTCATCGCCGTGGATGATCAGCGTCGGCTTGTCGATGGCCTTGAGGTCGTCGGTGTAGTCGACTTCCGAGAACTCGTGCACGCAGTCGAACTGGCCCTTGATGCTGCCCTGAAGGCCGATGCGCCGGAAGTTCTCGCGCAGCCCCTCGTTGACGGTCGCGCCGTCGCGGTTGAAGCCGTAGAAGGGCATCGTCAGGTCGAAATAGAACTGCGAGCGGTTTTTCGCCGTGCCCTCGCGGATGCCGTCGAAGGCGGCGAGCGGCGTGCCGTCCGGGTTGGCGGCGGTCTGAAGCATCAGGGGCGGCACCGCACCGACCAGCACGACCTTGGCGATCCGGGCGGTGCCGTGGCGGCCGATGTAATGGGCGACTTCGCCGCCGCCGGTGGAGTGGCCGATCAACACCACGTCCTTGAGGTCGAGCGCTTCGATCAGCTCGGCGAGGTCGTCGGCGTAGCGATCCATGTTGTTGCCGTCCCAGGTCTGGTCGGAATGGCCGTGGCCACGGCGATCATGGGCGATGACGCGGAAGCCGTTCTGGCCGAAGAACAGCATCTGCTGGTCCCAGGCGTCGGACGACAGTGGCCAACCGTGCGAGAAGACGATGGGCTGGCCGACGCCCCAATCCTTGTAGAAGAGCTTGGTGCCGTCGGAGGTGGTGAAATGGCTCATGACGATGTCCCTCTGCTCGATTTTGTTTGTGCACGATTTATTTGCACGAGATATTTATGCCGAAACGGCTGGGTATTGTCAATCGCTTGCGAATGGATCGCGTACGAATTATTTATGACGCGCTATGTGGCCGGTCGGGATAGGATCGTGTTCGTGTCAGGAATTGAACGCTTGTTTGGGCTGAATTCCTGACGCAAAACTGCGATGCGCTTTGCTGGAATCGCCCTGAAAACAAAAAGGTAGTGCAGGACGGACGTACCCGGGGCAAATTCCCGGGCAAGCTTGAAAAACTCCGCTTGGAAGGCGGTGGCAATGCCAACCAAGTACTTGAAATCGCTTGATCTCGCACATGCGAGATCGGAAATATTGCACTTGCGTGCCCGGGAATTTGCCCCGAGTACAGGACGGACGAGGTCCGTTCGCCTGTCCTGCGCTGGAGAGACGCCGATGACCGCCACCGCCACCGCCGATACCGTTCTGCCGGAGATCGAGGATCTCCTCTGCTTTTCGGTCTATTCGACCGGTCTTGCCTTCAACCAGCTCTACCGGCCGCTGCTCGATGAGATCGGCCTCACCTATCCGCAGTTTCTGGTGATGCTGGCGCTGTGGAGCCGCGAGGGCCGCTCGGTGAAGGAGCTGGGCGAGGCGCTGTTTCTCGATTCCAGCACACTGACGCCGCTGCTCAAGCGCCTGGAGGCGGCGGGCCTGATCTTGCGAACGCGCAATCCTCGGGACGAGCGCCAGGTGCTGCTTTCGGTGACCGAGCGGGGGGACGCGCTCCGGGAAAACGCGGCCGCGGTGTCCTGCGTCATTCGCGACGCGGTCGGCATCGACAACCAGACCGCCGGAGTGTTGCGTGCCCAGCTCGATGCCATCCGCACCAAGATCCAACGCCGCAACGACTGAGTGCGCCTTCGCCGATACCCGTTGTCGGACCAGTCAGGCTAAAGGCCGCCGCCGGTCTCTATGCCGAGGCTCCGCCGTCGACGACGATGTCCTGGCCGACGATAAAGTCGGCGGCCCCGGACGCCAGCCAAAGGGCCGTTTGGGCGATCTCGTCCGGCTGGGCGACGCGGCGGGACGGATTGGTGGCCGCGATCCGGGCGTCCCTTCTCTCGCGATCCTCGCCCGGCCGGAGTGACATCGGCGTATCGACAGGACCGGGGCAGAGACAGTTGATCCTGATGCCGTGGGAAATTGCCTCCAACGCCGCCGTCCGGGTCAGCGAACTGACGGCTGCCTTCGACGCGGCATAGGCGCCGAGGGTCGGACGCACCAGCCGGGCGCCGATGTTCGAGCCGATGTTGATGATCGCCCCACCGCCGTTTCGCTTCATGGCCTGGATTTCGTGTTTCATAGACAGCCACAGGCCGAGCACATTGACCGACAGCACGCGGGAGAAGGTTTCCGCGCCCATTTCGTCGATGGCGCCGGAGGCGATGATGCCGGCGGCATTCACGGCCACGTCGAGCCTGCCGACCTCGGCCATCACCGCCAACAGCGCAGCCTCGTCCGTCACATCGGCCGGAAACACGTGGATCTTGCCGCCATGATCGCGAATCGGAGCGGCGGTCGCCTCCAGATCCTGTTCTTTCCGTCCTATCAGCAGCAAGGTCGCCTTCTCGCGGGCGAAGGCATTGGCCAGAGCGCGGCCAATGCCGCCGCCGGCGCCCGTCACCAGCACCGTCTTTCCGGAAAGGGAGGCAATCGGCATGTGTCGCTCCATTTATGTAGCAGGCGGCACAGAAATAGGTGAGCGAGAAACACCTGTCGAGGGAATTATGTGTCGATCGATGCAAAATAAGGAACAGGTGGTCGGCGGGACCGAGACGCGGATAGAAAAAGACCGCCCTGTTGGGGCGGCCTCCTTGTCGCATCTCGGTGTGCGGCGGAATTACCAGCCGATCAACGCGCTGTTGTCGGCATAGGGAATGTAATGCGGATGGGCGATCGGCGCGGTGGCGCCCGGCACGACCAGCTTGGTCACGAAGGCGGGGTCGCCCGAGGACGCACCCGGATCGTATTCGGTGACGGCCTGAGCCGAGGCGCCATGGGTACCGATCAGCGCATTGCCGGAGACGCTGGCATAGCGCTGGGCATCGGCGGCCGCCGCGGCGGCATTGGCGGGGTTGACATAGGTCGGCAGCGCGACGAAGGGCGAGGAGCCGCTTTCCACCGACGGATCGTAGAAGACCTGGCCGGCATTGGCGATGGCGGGGACGAGGGCGAGCGCGAAAGCTGCGGCGGCGAGGAACTTGGTGTTCATGATCAAAACTCCAGTCTTGATACAGTCGGGGTGAGATAGTCGGGGTTGGTTCTTGTTCGGGGCAACGGGAGGTCTTGTTCGTTGCCGATGACTGTCATTTGCACCTTGCTCGATCACGGCGAAATGGGCCGGCGCTGACGAGTGCGCGCCTCGGAGGTGAACACCGGATCGCGAAAGCGTGCGCGGCGCGGTGAACGGCTTCGCCTGGACCTGAGAAAGTGCCGGTATGCCGCGAAAAATCGGACGGTGGCCACTCACGGGCAGGTCGCTCGCGACCGGCTTTCCATTCACGAGGCCCGTTCGCCTCAGGGGCATTTTCTGGCGAAATCGAGGAATTCCGATTGGGTGCCCCCAGGTTCATGCCCATGCGAGGCGCCGCCGGAAACGGCAAAGGCCGCCCGGTGAGGGGCGGCCTTCGGCTATCTCAAGCGATGGGGATCGGCTGGGGATCAGTTACCGATCACTTCGCTGTTGTCGGCGTAGGGAATGAAGCGCTGCTGGGCCACCTGGGCCGAGGCACCCGGCAGGACCGCCTTGGTGACGAAGGCCGACTGGCCATCGGCCGCACCCGGATCATATTCGACCACGCCCTGCGGCGCGACGCCGTGGGTGCCGATCACCGCGCTGTCGGCGACGGTGGCATAGCGCTGGGCATCGGCGGCCGCGGCGGCGGCATTGGCCGGATTGACCTGGGTCGGCAAAGCGATGAACGGCGAGGAGCCGCTATCGACCGACGGGTCGAAATAGGTCTGGCCGGCGTTGGCAACGGCGGGAACGAGAGCGAGGGCGAAAGCGGCGGCGGTGAGGAACTTGTTCATTTTGAAACTCCGGTCATTTTCTGTTTGAGGGGCAGCGGGGAGGTTTGTTCGCTGCCGATGACCGATATCTGGACCTCAACCGATCACAGCGAAACGGGCTGTTTCTGACGAGTGCGAGGGGAAAAGTTGAATGGTGGATCGCGAAAGCGTGTGTGGAAAATTGAACGGTTGCGGCACGCTTCCGGAAAAGCTCGGTATGGCGGGGAAAACCGTGGCGCAATCCTCTGTGGGAAGGCCATTCCGGCGTGAACGGACGAGCCTTCCGTTCACGAAATGCCTTCGACTTTAGTCGTAGATCTTGGCGCAAGAAGCAGGAAAATTCGGCTTAGCCGCCTTTGCAGGCCCCGAGGCAGACCGGTTCTCCGCGCCGCGATCCCGCCTGCCGACCGGATCCAAGCGGATCGAACGGTGGCGGCCGGCAAAAAAGGGCGGCCGACCCAAGCGAGAAGCTGGGCGGGCCGCCAAATGCGAAAAGGCCGCCCCGGGCGGGGGCGGCCTTCCCGACAAACGTCAGCTTGCGCCGACCGGTTGAGCTCAGGCTGACGATCAGTTGCCGATGATTTCGCTGTTGTCAGCGTAGGCGACGGACGACTGGTGGACGGTGGGGATGGCGACGGCGCCGGACAGGACGGCCTTGGCGACGAAGGCCGACTGGCCATCGGCCGCACCCGGATCATATTCGACGACGCCCTGCGGCGCGACACCGTGGGTGCCGATCACTGCGCTGTCGGCGACGGAAGCATAACGCTGGGCGTCGGCCTTGGCGGCGGCGGCGTTGGCGCTGTTCACCTGGGCAGGAGCCGAGACGAAGGTCGGGGCGGCATTGCCGGCACCGGGATCGAAGGAGGCGGCGGCGTTGGCAAGGGCGGGAGCCAGGACGAGGGAGAAGGCGGCGGCGATGAGGAACTTGTTCATGGGGGTAACTCCGGTCTGAATTCGTGTTGGGGTCGTTGGATCTTTTTGTCGGGAGGCAGCGAGGACACCTTGTCGGGGGAGGTCTTGTTCGCTGCCGATGACCGATATCTGGACCTCAACCGATCACGGCGAAACCGGCCTTCGCTGACGAGTGCGAGGGGGAAAGTTGAACGCTGGATCGCGAAAGCGTGTGCGGGAAGTTGAACGGTTGCTGCAGGCTTCAGGAAAAGCCCGGTACGCTCCGGAGAACCGGCGGGCGGGCGTTCACGGGTTTATGGACCGTGGCCTTCCGGCCGATCACGAAGCGTCTGTTGTTCCTGGCGAAATTTTCCGGCGAAGCCTGCAATATTCGGCTCGGCCGTCCTGGAAAACGGCCGCGGGCCGGCGTTTGCCGTCGGCGATCGACCTTGTTAGCCGGGTCGCTTGCTTGAGTTGCGCTCGATCAGCTTGCCCGAGAGCATGACGACGCGCGGCGCCATTTCCGGCGTTTCGATGCGCTCGAACAAGAGGCGCATCGCCGAATGGCCGATATCGGCCACCGGCTGCTGGATCACCGTGAGGCCGGAGCCGATGAGGCCGGTCCAGATCTCGTTGTCGAAGCCGGCGATGGCGATATCATCCGGTGCCTGAAGGCCGAGCTCCTGCATTGCCTGGGCGACACCCAAGAGAATGAGGCCGTTGGAGGCGATCAGCGCCTCCGGGCGGTCCTTGCGCGACAGGATGTGCCGCGCGGCAATGGCGGCGGCGTCGGCGTTGGGGGCCACGAAGTCGGCGTGCGGCTTCAGGCCACGGTCGTTCATCGCCTCGGTGTAGCCGCTGAGGCGGTCGCTGGCGGTGGACGAGGTGTTGCCGAACAGTCCCTCGATGCTTCTGAAGCCGCGTGCATAGAGGTGTTCGACCAGCGCGGCGGAGGCCTGACGATTGTCGAGGATCACCGAGTCGTGCTTGCCGGACGGGCCGTGGCGGTCGACCAGCACCACCGGGAAATCGAAGTTGAGTCGGTCGAGCTGCGCCGCCGTCTCGCGCGTCGGGGCGTAGATGACGCCGGTCACCCGCTCTTCCTGCATCAGGCGCAGATACATGGTCTCGCGGGTGGGATTCTCATCGGTATTGCAGAGCACGACCCGCATGTTCGCCTTGTAGGCGGCGTCTTCCACAGCCCGACTCAGCGTCGTGAAGAAGGGATTGCGGATGTCGGGAACGATCAGGCCGATGGTGTTGGAATGCTGCGAGCGCAGCCGGCGTGCCGACAGGTTGGGGCGGTAACCCGTTAGGCGGATTGCGGTTTCCACCCGTTCTCGCAGCTCCGGCTTGACCGTGTGATTGGCGAGAACACGCGAAACCGTTGCCGGAGAAACGCCCGCGGCGATAGCCACATCTTTGATGCCAACGCTCATAGCTAAAATCGTTCTCCGTTTACGGCGAAACCAATCACGTCTAAAGACAGCCTTCAATACGGGTTTTTCCAGCATTCCTCGGAAAGCTGGCTCATGATATCTGCGTTAATGGAGCTGAAAAGGTTTTCAGTTTTCTGAGGCGCGGAGGAGAGGAAGTTTCATGTCGATCAGCACAAAGCCACTTCTCGCGCCAGAGCTCACGCGCATCAAGGCGGCGCCGGCCTCCAAGGAAGCCGCCATCCGCGAGGCTTGCGGCCTGCTGGCGAGCGGCGGCTACATCGATCCGGCCTATGCTGACAGCATGCTGGCCCGCGAGGGCGTGGCCGAAACCTATCTGGGGCATGGGGTTGCCATTCCGCACGGGATGAACGCCGATCGCGGGCTGATCAAGCATAACGGCCTCGCCATCCTGCAGGTTCCCGGCGGTTTGACCTGGAATGAGGGGCAGACCGTCAAGCTCGTGGTAGCGATCGCCGCCCAGTCGGACGACCATATTGCCGTGCTGCGCCGGCTGACGCGGCTGTTTCAGGACGAGGCGGCGCTGGAAGCGCTGTTCGAGGTCGACGCCCCGCTGGCCATCATCGCCGCGCTGGACGAGACGGCCGCCGCCACGTTTGCCGCCGATGCCGCGACACCGGCCGATTTCGCCCTGAAGGTCGAGTGGATCGTCGATTATCCCAACGGCCTGCATGCCCGCCCGGCCAGCCGCTGGGTCGATGCAGCCAAGGCCGCCGGAGCGCGCCTGCAGGTGCGGCGCGGCGCTGACGCCGCCGACCCGACGCGGCTGGTTTCCCTGCTGCAACTGGGCCTGCGCGCCGGTGAAACGCTGACCGTCTCCGCCGAAGGCGACAACGCCGCCGTTGCTCTCTCCGCCTTCGTGCAGGTGATCGAGCGACTGTCGGCCGAGGAGAAGGCGGATGCCGCCAAGGCGCCGGCCCCCGTCGGCCGCAAGGGCTGGGTGCCGGTCACCAATCTGAAAACGTTTTCTGGCGTTGCCGCGGCGCCCGGCGTGGTCATTGCCCCGGTGCACGTGCTGAAGAGCGCGGCCGTTGAGGTCACTGATACGCCGATGGGTCTTGTCGAGGCCTCCACCGCGCTCGATCAGGCCATTGAGGCGACGATTGGCGAACTCAAGACCGTCGCCACGGAGGCCGCCGCCAAGGTGGGGCCGGCGGAAGCGGCGATCTTCGAGGCGCATGCCGAGCTCTTGAACGATCCGGAAATCCTGACCAAAGCCTCCCTGCTGGTGGTCGGCGGCCACGGTCCCGCCTGGTCCTGGCGCGCCGCCGTCGAAGAGGTGGCGGGGTCGCTTGAATCCAACGCCAACCCCTTGCTGGCTGCTCGCGCTTCCGACGTGCGCGACGTCGGCCGCCGCGTGCTCTCCAAACTGGCGCCTGAGGTGGCGAGCGGTTCGGCGATCGTGCTGCCGTCCCTCCCGTCGATCCTGGTCGCCGCCGACCTCACCCCGTCGGACACCATCGGCCTTGACACCACGCTGATCGCCGGTCTGGCGACCGCGCAGGGTGGGCCGACCTCGCACACCGCCATTCTCGCCCGCACGCTCGGCCTGCCGGCGGTGGTGGCGCTGGGCGCCGGCCTGCTCGACACCAAGGCCGGAACCACTGCCATTCTCGACGGCGCCGCCGGCCGGCTCTATCTCGACCCGAGCGAGGCGGATCTGACCTCGGCACGTGCCTTCATCGAGGCCGGTGCGCGCCGCGCCGCTTCCGAGGCTGAAGGGCGCGCGCTCTCCGCCACCACCACCGACGGCCGGACCATCGAGATCGGCGCCAACGTCAACAAGCCCGCCGATGTCGCCGGCGCCATCGATCAGGGCGCCGAGGGCGTCGGCCTGATGCGCACCGAGTTCCTGTTCCTCGATGGCGGTCACACGCCGAGCGAGGACGAGCAGTTCGCCACCTACAGCGCCATGGTTGAAAATCTCGGCGGGCGGCCGCTGATCGTGCGCACGCTGGATATCGGCGGTGACAAGCAGGCGCCGCACCTGAAACTGCCGCGCGAGGACAACCCGTTCCTCGGCGTGCGCGGCACCCGCCTGACGCTCCGCCGCCCCGACCTGATGCGGCCGCAGCTCCGCGCCCTCTACCGCGTTGCCAAGACCGGCGCCAACCTCAAGATCATGCTGCCGATGATCACCTCGCTCGACGAGATCCTGGCCGTCCGCAAGGTGGCCGAGGAGATCCGGGCCGAGGTCGGCGCGCCCGCCGTGCCGCTCGGCATCATGGTCGAGGTACCGTCGACGGCGGTGATGGCCGACGTCTATGCCGAATATGTCGACTTCTTCTCGATCGGCACCAACGACCTCACGCAATACACGCTGGCGATCGACCGGCAGCATCCGGAGCTGGCGGCCGAGGCCGACAGCCTGCACCCGGCCGTGCTGCGCCTCATCAGGAAAACCGTCGAAGGCGCGGCGGTGCATGGGCGCTGGGTCGGCGTCTGCGGCGGCATTGCCGGCGATCCGTTTGGCGCTTCGGTGCTGGCCGGCCTCGGCGTCGACGAGCTGTCGATGACCGTGCGCGACATCCCGGCCGTCAAGGTGCGCCTGCGCACCGCGTCGATGACCGATCTCAAGGCGCTGGCCGACAAGGCGGTCGCCGCCCGCACGGCTAGCGAAGTGCGGGCGCTCGACGCCGCCTTCGGTTCGGGAGATGCGGCATGAAGCCGATTGTGACCATCACTCTCAACCCGGCGGTTGACCTGACGATCGAGGTCGGTGGCCTTGTTTTGAGCGGCGTCAACCGCGCCGAGCGGGCGCAGGTCAATGCCGGCGGCAAGGGCGTCAACGTCGCCGCCTGCGCCGCCGATTGGGGCGGGCAGGTGACCGCCACCGGCGTGCTCGGGCGCGGCAACGACGGCGCCTTCGTCGAGTTGTTCGCCGTGAAGGGCATCGCCGATCGCTTCATCCGCATTCCTGGCGACACGCGTACCAACATCAAGATCGCCGATACCGCATCCACTGAGACCACCGATCTCAACACGCCCGGTCTGGTGGTCGATGCCGAGTGTCTGAAGCGCGTCACCGCCGCCGCGCTCGAAGCCGCCAAGGCCGGGGCCATCGTGGTGGTCGGCGGATCGCTGCCGTCCGGTCTGGACCCCGACGCGCTGGTGTCGCTGGTCGCTGGCCTCAATGACGCCGGCGCCAAGGTGGTGGCCGACACGTCGGGCGCGCCGCTCAAGGCGTTGCTTTCCGCCACGGGCAAGTCGCTGCCCTTCGCGGTGAAGCCCAACCGGCATGAACTCGAAGAGTTGGTCGGCCGGCCGCTGTCGGATACCGAGGCGCTGATCGGCGCGGCCCAGGACATCGTCGGTCGCGGCGTGCGGCTGGTCGTCGTCTCCTGCGGCGAGGAGGGCGCGCTGTTCGTCACCGCTCAGGAAAAGCTCACTGCCCGCCTGCCGGTGGTCGATGCGCTCAGCACCGTCGGTGCCGGCGACGCCATGGTGGCCGGCATTACCACCGCGCTCGCCGAGGACAAGCCGCTTGAGGCCATCGCCCGTCAGGCGGTCGCCTTCGCCGCCGCCAAGCTGGCGCGGGTCGGACCGCACCTGCCGGAGCGCGCCGTTGTCGAAGCGCTGGCGGCGCGGGCGGAGATCACCCGCCTCTGACACCCTGTTTTCTGAATATCCCTGAATTCTCGCCGGGGCTGTGGGCAGCGAGGAAGCTCTTCATTGGAGGATGAGAATGGCAAAGTTAGCAGTCGTGATCGGCGTCAAGGAGACGGGGAGCAAGCCCCTGATCGCCGCCGAAGCATTGAAGAAGGCGGCAGGAGCCGCCGGTACGTCCCTCAGCATCGAGACGCAGACGCCGAATGGCGTGGCGACGCCGCTCGACGCGGCGAGCATTGCCGCCGCCGACGCGGTGCTGATCGTCGGCGATGTCGCCGATGAGGCCCGCTTTGCCGGCAAGACCGTGCGCAAGCTGACGCTCGACGCCGCCCTGGCCGATCCGGCCGGCGCCGTTGCCGCCTCGGCGGTCAAGCTGATCGTCGGCATCACCTCCTGCCCGACCGGCATCGCCCACACGTTCATGGCGGCCGAAGGCGTGGAGCAGGGCGCCAAGGCGCTCGGCTATGCCGTCAAGGTGGAGACGCAAGGCTCGGTCGGCGCGCAGAACACGCTGACGGCAGAGGAAATCGCCGCCGCCGATCTGGTGATCATCGCCGCCGACACCAACGTCGACATGGCGCGTTTCGCCGGCAAGCGCGTCTATACCACCGGCACCAAGGGCGCCATCGCCAACGGCAAGGCGCTGGTCGAGAAGGCTCTCGTCGAGGCGGTGGTCCACGGCGCGCCGGCCGCTGGCGGCAAGCGCGACCTCGCGGCCGAAGTGGCCGCCGAAAAGGCCGCTCGCGCGGCGCAGCGCTCCGGCCCCTACAAGCATATGATGACCGGCGTGTCCTACATGCTGCCCTTCGTGGTGGCCGGTGGTCTCTTGATCGCGCTCGGCTTTGCGCTGGGCGGCATCTACGTCTACGACGACGCCCATGCCGGCACGCTCGGCCAGGCGCTGTTCACTATCGGCAAGCAGGCCTTCTCGCTGATGGTGCCGTTTCTGGCCGGCTTCATCGCCTATTCGATCGCCGACCGGCCGGGCATTGCGCCGGGCGCCATCGGTGGCGTGATCGCCGGCACCATCGGCGCCGGCTTCCTCGGTGGCATCGTCGCCGGCTTCCTGGCCGGTTATGTGGTGCTCTACCTCAACCGCTATATCAAGCTCGGCCGAAACCTCGACGGCTTGAAGCCGGTGCTGATCCTGCCGCTGCTCGGCACGACCATCGTCGGCCTTCTGATGGTCTATGTGCTCGGACAGCCGGTCGCGGCGGCCCTGACCTGGCTCACCGATTTCCTCAAGGGCATGCAGGGCGCCAATGCCATCGTGCTCGGCGCGATCATCGGCATGATGATGGCCTTCGACATGGGCGGTCCGGTGAACAAGGCGGCCTATACCTTCGCCACCGGCCTGATCGCCAGCCAGCTCTACGAGCCGATGGCGGCCGCCATGGTGGCCGGCATGACGCCGCCGCTCGGTCTGGCGCTGGCCACCAAGCTGTTCGCGGACCGCTTCTCGGCCGACGAGCATGAGGCCGGCAATGCCGCCGCGGTGCTGGGCATCTCCTTCATCACCGAAGGCGCCATCCCGTTCGCCGCCAAGGACCCCTTCCGCGTCATCCCCTCGCTGATGGCTGGTTCGGCCGTGGCCGGCATGATTTCGATGGCGGTCGGCGCGCAACTGCGCGTGCCGCATGGCGGCGTGTTCGTGCTGCCGATCCCCAACGCGGTCACCAATCTCGGTGGCTACATCATCGCCATGATCGCCGGCACCATCGTCACCGCCGTGCTGTTGGGCGTCCTGAAGCCGAAGGCCGACGTCTGAGCTTGGCTTTGACGACAGCCCTGTGAACGCGAGAAAGGCCGCCCGGTTTTTGGGGCGGCCTTTTTCATGTCGCACGCGCGGAAGGGACGAGAAACTCGGATGTCGATCACCGCGCAAATGCGGGTGTTGGCTGCGTTGACCGGCCCAATGAAGAGTTTCCGAACAGCTGAAAGGCGCGTGCGACCGCTCCCATCACGGAAGCGTTGCGGCCGAGCGTGCCGATCTCGACGCGCGTTCCCCGGTTGAGGTCGATCGACACATTGTCGAGCGCCGGGCGCACCTGCGCCAGGAACGGTTCGCCCAAGGCCGAAAAGCTGCCGCCGATCAGAAGAAGTTCCGGGTTGAGCGTATTGCACAGCATGCCCGCCGCCTGGCCGACCTTCTGCGCAACCTCCGAGATGACGCGACAGACCGAGGGATCCTCCACTCGGTAGAGAGACAGAAGCTTTGGCAGGTTTATGCCGGGATGGACCTGCGTCAGTTGCTGCAGCACGGCCGGGATGCCGGCGTAGACCTCGAGGCAGCCACGGTTGCCGCAACGGCAGATCGGTCCTCGGGTGTCCAGGCTGACGTGGCCGATCTCGCCCGCGCCGCCACGGCATCCCGAGACGCACTGACCATTGACGAAAACCGCGCCGCCGACGCCCGAGTGCAGTTTGAGATAGACGAAATTCCTCACGCCGCGCGCCGCGCCCCAGACCACTTCTCCCCAGGCGGCCAGCCGGCTTTCGTTTTCCACGTGAACGGGCAGGGCGAAACGCGCCGCGAGGCGCTCCTGAATGCGAATGCCGCTCCACGTCGGGATCATCGCCGAACGCGTCGTGGTGCCCGATAGGTCGGTCGGGCAGGGGATGCCGACGCCTATGCCCAAGAGGTTTGTCCTGGATAACCCGGCCTGTTCGACGATGTCCTCGACTATGGCGGCCGCCGCTTCAATGCCGGCATCCGGGCTGTAGTCGATGTCGAGTTCGACCTCGGCCGTTCCCAGCACCTTGTGCGACAGGTCGGCGATGGCGCCCCGGACGTGCCGAAATCCGAAGTCGATGCCGACGGCCGTCCCGGCGCTGGGCGCCAGGCTGACCAACTGGGCGGGGCGGCCTCGCACCTCGGTTCGGATATGCGCGCCTTCGACGACCAGTCCGCGGTCGATCATCCCATTGATCGTCGTGCTGACGGTGGAGCGGCTGAACCCGGCCTCCCGCGCCAGCTCGGCGCGGCTCAGCGGACCGAGCCGCTGCAAGAGAACGACCAGGGTGTGCTCGACGTCGCTCGACCGAAAGCCGAAAGCCATGATGCGCTCGCGAAGTTCTGCCGGGATATCCGGCGCTGGTTATCCCTTGGTCCGACACGCCCGGCATTTAATTCTCTAGCAGAACAAAAACAAACAAACTTACGCTCAACTAAAGTCGGAGCCGAACAAATTGGCCGTTGGCCGGGGGAGGCGAGCGACCAGGGTCTCCGACGATCGGGAGAGAGCGATGTCCGGGCACCACCCGTCACCTTCGAAGGGCGATCTTCATCTATGGGGAAGCTGCGAGCCGTGCTTTGCAGCGGTTCGGGAAGCGTTCGAAACCAATCTGGCGGTCGGGGACGATCTCGGAGCGACAGTCGCCGTGTTTCACCACGGGCGGCAGGTGGTGGATATCGGCGGCGGTTTCACCGTGGACGGCGCTCCCTACGCACCATCCACGCTTCAGCTTCTGTACTCGGTCACCAAGGCTGTCACGACGGTCTGCCTGATGGATCTGGTGCAGGAGGGACAGGTCCGGCTCGATGATGCGGTGACCGACTACTGGCCCGAGTTCGGCCAGAACGGCAAGCAAAGCCTCACGGTGCGGGATATTCTCGGCCACAAGGCTGGACTGGTCGGCTTCGACGTCCCGGTCGATCTCGACTGGTTCGGCGACTGGGATCGGGTCGTCGGCCAACTGGCGGCTCAGGCGCCATGCTGGCCGCTCGGCAGCGGCCATGGCTATCACGCGCTGACCTTCGGCTTTCTGGTTGGCGAAATCATCCGCCGCAGCACGGGCAAGACGGTCGGCTCGCTGTTGCAGGAGCGGTTCTCTGAACCGCTGGGCATCGGCCTTTTCATCGGCTTGCCGAGGAAATACGAACCATGGGTTACGCCGCATTTCGATGCGCCGGGTGGCTATGGCACCGGCAAGGCGCTGATGACCGCCCTGGAGACGCCGGGGACGCCGACCCGCCGGGCCTTCACCAACCCACCGATCGACACCGCCACCTTCAACGATCCCAGGTCCTGGCGGATGGAGATGCCGGCGGTCAACGGCATTGGAAACGCCCGCGCCCTGGCGGCGCTGTTCTCGACCATGACGGAGGGGAAGACCTGTCGCTTCAGCCGAGAGACGGTCGACGACTTCCGCGCCGAGGTTTCCTTCGGGCCGGATTCCGTTCTGGTGGAACAGCCGACACGCTTCGGCGCCGGCTTCATGCTGGCTTGCCCGCGCGAGCCGATGCTCGGTCCGGGCTCGTTTGGGCACAACGGCCGCGGAGGCGCGCTGGTGTTTGCCCATCCCGAATCGGGGATCGCCTTTGCCTACGTCGGCAACCGCCTGATCCACGACCCGACCCCTCACGGTCGGCTGTGGAGGCTTTTGTCGGCACTGAGAGACTCGCTTTGACGAGGCGCGGCTAAACCGCGCATTTGAGGGAGGAGGACAAAATGAGGAACACCATCAGAAAACTGTCGCTTGGAGCCGTTGTCACGCTGGGCTCGATCATTGGCAGTGGCCTTGCAGCCAATGCGGCCGGTGGCGTGATCTTCCTGGGAGGGCCGCTGACCGATCCCTTCTTCGGGGCGATGAAGCTCGGCAGTGACACGGCAGCCAAGGAACTTGGCGTCGAGTATCAGTATACCGCGCCGCCGGATTTCAACGATATCGTCGCCCTCTATACCCGGTTGGGTGAGGCGGCCGTGGCGCGCCAGCCGGACGCGCTGGTGATCGGCAACTTCTTTCCCGACGCGGTCGAGCCGGTGATCAAGCTGGCCGTTGCCAACAAGGTTCCGGTGATTGTCTACAACTCCGGCCGAACCACCTGGCGTGATCTCGGCGCGGTGACCTTCATCGGCGAGGATCCCTCGTTCATGGGCCGCAAGGGCGGCGAGGCTGAGGTCAAGGCGGGCGTCAAGAACGGCATTTGCGTCGACCACGTTCCGGCCAATCCGGTGCTTGAGCAGCGCTGCAAGGGCTACACCGACGCCGTCGTCGCGGCCGGCGGCAAGGCCAAGATGATCACCATCCCCTACGAGGACACGACCAACGACCAAAAGCTGCAGCAAGCCATCGGCGGCGCGCTGCTTGCCGACCCGACGATCGATGGCGTCTTCACCCTTGGGCCGACGGTCGCGATCAATGCCATCGCCGCCGTCAAGCAAGTCGGTCGCGACATAAAGGTCGGAACAACCGACGTCAGTACGCCGGCTCTGGAGGCCATCAAGGCGGGCGACCTGCTGTTTGCCCTCGACCAGCAGCCGTTCCTGCAAGGCTACTATGGCGTGATGATCGCCGCCCAATATGTCAAATACGCTGTGGCGCCTGTGTCGGAGGTCACCACGGGGCCGTTCATCATCGACGCTTCCAACGTCGCAAAGGTGCTTGAAGTCAGCGCGACCTATCCGGGCTTGCGCGGGGCCAACTGACGTCTCTGTTCCTTCTCTTCACCGGGCCGAAGACGCATCTCCGGCCCGGTAACCGTCATCGGAAGACAACGCCCCATGACCAGCACCCCTCAACGCCAGGCAAGCAAGCTCTTGCCCACCCTCAATATCGCCAAGCTGATCTGGATCGGACCGGCCGCCGCGTGGTTGGTGATTTTCCTGTTCTTCTGCGTCGTCGGCGGCAAGGCGGGTTTTGCCACGCTGCCGGGAACGGCCGGCTGGCTCAACATCGCGGCGGAACTCGGCATCATCGCCATCCCCGTCGGTCTTCTGATGATCGCCGGCGAATTCGATCTCTCGACCGGCTCGATGGTTGGCGCCGCGTCGATCATCGTTGCCATCGGCGCCAATATCTACCATTTGCCGGTCGCCGTCTGCATGGTGCTGGCCGCGCTGGTGGCCGTGGCGGTTGGTGTTTTCAACGCCGTGCTCGTCGAGCACACCAAGCTGCCATCGTTCATCGTGACGCTCGCATCCAACATGTTTCTCATGGGGACGTCGCTTGGCCTTGCCCGTCTCCTGTCCGGCACCAGCACCGTCTCGCTGCATTCCGATGGCTGGGCCAAGGCGTTGCTGGCCACCAAGGTGGGCTTTTTCAACGTCTCGATCCTCTGGTGGCTGTTGGCGGCGGCGTTGGCCGCCTGGGTGCTTCAGAGAACCCCGTTCGGCAACTGGGTGCTGGCGACCGGCGGCAACCTTGATGGCGCGCGCCGGGCCGGCGTGCCGGTGGGGCGGGTCAAGCTGGTCCTGTTCATCTGGACGGCTCTGAGCGCGGCCTTCGTCGGTGTTCTGGGCGTCTTCGAATACAACCAGGGCAACGCAACGTCCGGCCAAGGCTACGTCTTCCAGGGCGCGATCGCCGCCGTCATCGGCGGCGTCCTGCTGTCCGGCGGCTTCGGTTCGGTCATCGGGGTGGTCTTCGGCACCATGATCTACGGCGTCGTCAGTCTCGGGCTGTTCTACACCGGCTGGTCGACCGACTGGCTGAGCACCTTCATCGGCATTCTGCTGGTCATCGCCGTGCTGACCAACAACGTCGTGCGCCAACGCGCCCTTTCCCGTGGAGCGGCCCGGAAATGACCGAAGTCAAACCGATCATCGAGCTCAAGGGCGTCAGCAAGCTCTATGGCAATGAAAAGGCGCTCGATGCGATCGACATCGACGTCTATCCCGGCGAGGTCCACTGCCTTCTGGGCGACAACGGCGCCGGCAAATCGACGCTGATTAAGATCATGTCCGGCGTCGTCGCCCCATCGCTCGGCGAGATCCGCTACGATGGCATGCCGGTGGCCATGACATCGCCGCGCGATGCTTTCGTGCTCGGCATTGCCACCGTCCACCAGGACGTCGGTTCCGTGCCGCTGATGAGCGTTGCCCGCAACTTCTTCCTGGGCAACGAGCCGACCAAGGGATGGGGGCCGTTCAAGCGCATCGATTTCGAGCTTGCCAATCGCGTTGCCATCGAGCGCATTCAAGCCATGGGCATTCGCCGGGTCACCGATCCGGATCAGCTCGTCGGCACCATGTCGGGCGGCGAGCGTCAGGCGCTGGCCATTGCGCGCGCCCTCTACTTCGGCGCCAAGGTTCTGATCCTCGACGAGCCGACCGCCGCTCTCGGCGTTCGCGAGTCATCGGTGGTGATCGATCTGATCCGCAACGCGCGCTCACAGGGCATCGCGCTGGTCTTCATCACCCACAATGCCACCCATGCCTTCGCCGTCGGCAACCGCTACACCGTGCTCTGGCAGGGGCGTGTCGCGGCGAGCTTCCAGCGGGGCGAGCGGACACCACCGTACACGACTCTTCATAATTTGGGTTTGGCTCGAGGTTTGTTTGGTGCGTTTCGGAGCCATGCGTCCGCAGCGCTTTTCGGGTCGTTGACGATCCAATTTCTGAGGGCGTCGAGACCGAGGC
>Ga0316613_10000192_pt1 | contig 69352 bp, 56 predicted proteins | sample OWC_soil_day10_C_2_FD_207647 | JGI IMG/M metagenome (GOLD analysis project Ga0316613, IMG submission 207647) | Wetland soil microbial communities from Old Woman Creek delta, Ohio, United States - OWC_soil_day10_CT_b | ecosystem: Environmental > Terrestrial > Soil > Wetlands | place: USA: Ohio...
GACTGTAAACTTGCAGCTATTTTTTCCATTTGCTCGATGCTGTATTTCATGTGTCTCTCCATTGGTTTCCAAAATTGGAGCCTATAGCATATCTCTAAGCCTACAATTTGGAAAAGTTTAGCCCCAATGGTTATCATCTTGTTCACGGTAGTGTCCGATGAGGATGGCAGGATTGAAGTTGTAATACACAATGACTTGATCTGGTCTTTCCTGATTTGGCACGGCATTCAATTGTGAAGGCTCGCAGGAGGATGGGGTGTGGAATCAAACAAAGATGAAAAGGCTGGAAAGAGCAGGACGACCAGCGTGCGATTTACCGAATCGGATTGGACAAAGGTTGCAGAAGAAGCGGATAAGGCAAGTCTGTGTGTGTCGGAATATATCCGTCGGCGTGCGTTAAAGCGGAAGATTCCGTCAGAACCGGATATGGCAGTGTTAAAGGAATTGCACCGAATCGCGATGTCACTCAAGCCACTTGCCAAGACGGCTACTACGGATCGTGTGCAACTGGATGCCGTGCTCAATGAGTTGCGGGACGTGTTTGAGAGGTTGAGCAAATGATCGTCAAATACATCATCAATTCGGTAAAGAATAGGTCCAAGCTGGAGCGAATCCTGCGCTTGGCAAGCTACATCTGGAGACCAAAAAATGTTAACGGTCAGGAGAAATGCGTATACGCCAAAACACAGGGTTTCTTCACACGCAAGCGTCGCAGTCAAATGATAGAGATGCAGGTCTTGGCGCTGGAGGCCACGCGTTGCAAAGATCCCATCGCGCATTTTGTGCTGTGTTGGCCATCCCGAGAGCAGCCCAGTCCGAAGCAGGTTGATGAGGCGGTTGCTATCTTCATGCGTACGCTTGGCCTGGATGAACACCAGGTGATCTATGGCCTGCACGCAGATACCGATAATGATCATGTGCACTTGGCCATCAACCTGGTGCATCCCGTTTTGAATAACGTGGCACATTTAAGCCTTGCTTCGATCCGAGAGGCTGCACACCATGCCATCGCCAAAATTGAACACGGTCAGGGCTGGCAGCGGGAAGAAAATGGGCGTTACTTTATCGAAGAAAATGGCGAATTCGGCTTGGCCTCGGAGGCATGCTCGACCCGTCAGCCCAGTCAACGTGCGCGGACACTGGAGTGGCGAACGGGAGTAAAGTCAGCTCAACGAATCGCTATTGAATATGCAGGGCCGATCATCAATAAAGCAACGTCATGGATGCAATTGCATGGCGATCTGGCAGCAGAAGGGATGCAATACCTGACACGAAAAAAGGGCGCCATCATCCGGGTTGGCAACGTGCATGTCAAAGCCAGTTGGGCAGGTCAGGAAGCGGGTTTCTTGCGTTTACAGGACCGTCTTGGAACGTATGAACCCATACCTGCTGGCTGTAAGGTGCAACCGCGCAGCCCAGAACCGCTAGCGCCCAATTTGCCTGGATGGGATGTGTACTATCTCAACAGAACTTCTGCGGCGATAGAAAAGAAAAAGGCCCAGGAACAACTCCAGGAAAAGCAAAAAAATGAAAAAACAGCCCTGCACGCACAACAGGAAGCTGAGCGCAGTTTGGTATTCAAAGGCAGCTGGGTTGGCTTGGGACTGGTGCTCAATGTGTTACGGAAAATGGTTGGCATAGAACACCACGCAGCTCGCCAGCATTTGACCGACTTGCACAAGGCTGAGCGCGAACAATTTCAGCGAGATTACCCGCCGTCCCTGGATTATGGCCAATGGGTCGTTCAGCACAACCCTGCCGTGGCTCCGAAGGCGAGCCAACCACGACCGGATCGACACCAATTCGTGCTGGGGACATCCAGCCTGCCGGTGAGTGTACGGGCAATCCCCTCCTTTACTGCGGTTAACGACGGAACACAGATTCGCTATGACAATGCTGAGGCCGAGGCGACCGGGGCAGGGCGCACGGCCTTTGTGGAGAGACCGGAAGAATTGGTTATCCACGACTGGAAGAACAAACACTGCTTGCTGGCGGCGTTGTCGCTGGCGAAGGAAAAGTGGGGCAGCTTCAGTGTGATCGGCAGTAGTGCATACAAAACATTGTGTGCCGAATTAGCAGTCAGGCATGATTTCACCATCACCAATCCCGAAATGCAGAAATTGATCAACAAGGCACGGGAAGCCATGCTGCAGAAGCGGAAAGTTAAATTTCAGGGCATGGCGGCGGCCAGCAAGGAATCGCTGCCTGGGTTTAAAGTATAGAGGTTCGGACTTGAATGGATATATACGTCAACAGAACCTAGGTTCTATTGACGTATTGCCGCCGGAAAAATCTGACGCTTTTACGCGTCATAGACAGAAGCAAACTGAGTGATGATGAGGGGGTGAAGCAGCTCGCTGAACTGAAGAAGATACGCAGCATACAGATTGGTTTTCCGCCGGCCTGTCGAAGGTTTGTTGAGGCGGCTGTGGGTGCTTCGCAGTGGCGTTCTATGGCGAAATCTCCCGTCCGGTTTTGGGCGTTGGAATAGCGTATTCAAACGCTACGCCCGGTGGTGTCGGTTCGGTGTGTGGGAGAAAATCCTTACCGATTTGACGCAACAGTCTGATATTCAACATGTTTGTATCGATAGTGCGATGATTCGGGCACATGCCTGTGCCGCTGGCGCGGCATCAAGCACAGCGAGCAACGAGGCATTGGGACGTTTTCGCGGAGGCTTTGGTTGCAATATTCACGCACTGACCGATGCGCTCGGGTTGCCAATTCGTTTCATCCTGACGGGCGGGCAAGAAATTGTGACGTATTTTCATTTCATAGCCCACGCGAATCGCTGCACTTTCCGCATCCATCGCGAAACGTCCAAGGACAAGACGCTGCATCTGATTGCCTACAACTACGTCACGCACAAGCATCCCCACAGTGCAGGAATGGCTCGCCAAGCATCCGCGCTTCAACATGCACTTCACGCCCACGAGCGCTTCGTGGCTGAACATGGTCGAGCGCTTTTTCCGTGACATTACCACCCAGCGGCTAAGCCGCGGCGTGATCACTAGTGTGCCCGATCTCGTCGCTGTCATCGATGAATATGTTGCATATCACAACACTAACCCCAAACCGTTCATCTGGACCCAAAGCGCTCGCGACATCCTGCAGAAGGTCATTCGCGCAAACTGTCGCTTAAGTTCCAAACAATGTAACACTGCACTAGCAGTTTTGAATGGCTCACAAATGAAGGCTCCCAGCTTTACAGGTGGATTGCTGCTCATTCAGATTTACTGCCATCCTCCAACAACAAAGCTATATAAAGCAGTAGCCGGTTATCAAACCGTTCTAAATTTAAATCGGTAAGCTCCTCAACCCGGCGCAGGCGGTAGTCGAGTGTATTGCGGTGAATGTTCAGTGCCTGGGCGGTGATCAGCGCTTGGGTGTCGTTGGCAAACCACTGCGTCAGCGTCTTGCGGAAAACGCCGTTGCCATCCTGCGAAACCAGCCGGGTGAGCGAGCGGCGCAGCTCGTCGGCTTGCCAGCCGGTTTTCAGGCTGTCGAGCAGCACCGGCAGGACCAGATCCTGGTAGAAAAACGCCTGGCGCTCGGGGTGGCGCTGTTTGCCCACCTGCAGCGTGGTGCGTGCGGTGCGGTAGGAGCGGGCGATGCCACCAGGGCCGGGGAAAAAATGGCCCAGCGCGATACGCATGCCCAGTTTGCTGCTTTCGCGCATGCGTGAAAGCAAGACTTCGACGCGTGCACGGTGGTGCTCCATTTCGCGGGCATTGTGCGGTACGCGGGTGGGCTTGAGCACCACCAGCTCGGTCAGCGAGACCGTGGCGATCAGGTTGTCGCGTTCCGGCGTGGTGAGCAGGGTTTGTAGTTGCTGGATTTCGGCCAGTGCGGCATCGACGCCCAGCGTGCCGCTGTCAATCTCGATCACGGCGGCGATGCGCGGCTGCTTCAGGTTCACGCCCAGGCGCTGGGCCCAGTCATCGAGTTCGGCCGTGGTGTCGTCCGAGCGGATCAGGTGCAGTACCAGTTCCTCGCGCAAGCGGCTGTCGCGCGCCAAGAGACGCATCAGCTTGGCTTGCTCCAGCATCATTTCCGCCGTCATGCGTACCAGCTGGCCGTAGCGGCGCACCTGCGAAGGCTTGCCGGTTAGGCCGACCACGCCGACGATCTGTCCTTCCAGCCGCAATGGCAGGTTGATGCCGGGGCGTGCGCCACGCAGGCGGTCGGTCATGGCCTCGTCGACCTCGACGGTGCGGCCTTGCGTCAGTGCCAGCAGCGCGCCCTCGTGCAGTTCGCCGACCCGCGAAGGCTCACCGCTGCCGACGATGGTGCCTTGCGCATCCATGACATTGACGTTGTATTCAATGATGCGCATGGTGCGCGTGACGATTTCCTGTGCAAGCAACGGATCCAGAAAAGCCATTTCAGTGTTTCACCCTGGTTGGCACACCGGCGCGGTGCGGACTGCATGACAAGGTTGCAAAATCGGCAACGGGTGCATCGGCCCCGGCAGGGCCGGAACGGATGCACCCGTATATTACTGGGACAGCAGACTTAGCGCTTCACTTCAATCTTGGCCATCTTTTCGTAGAACTGGATCAGCGCGCCGTGGTCGGCGTCGCCCAAGCCATCGTTCTTCAGGCTTTGCATCATTTCCATGACCATCGCAATCAGCGGCAGCGGAGCGCCGACTTCGTGCGAGGTATCGAGCACGTTCTGCAGATCCTTGATGTGCAGGTTGATGCGGAAGCCCGGGTTGAACTTGCGGTCCATGACCAGCGGCGCCTTGGCATCGAGCACAGTGCTGCCAGCCAGCCCGCCGCGGATGGCCTTGTAGACCAGCTCCGGGTCGCAGCCGGCCTTGGTGGCCAGCACCAGCGCTTCGGACATGGCGGCGATGTTGATCGCGACGATGGTCTGGTTGGCGAGCTTGGCGATGTTGCCGGCGCCCACTTCCCCGACGCGCACCACGGAACCGGCCATGGCTTGCAGTACCGGCGCGATCTTGTCGAACAGGTCTTGCTTGCCGCCGACCATTACCGACAAGGTGCCGTCGATGGCCTTGGGTTCGCCGCCGCTGACCGGGCAATCCAGCAGTTCAATACCTTTCTTTTCCAGTTCCGCTGCCACTTCGCGGCTGACCAGCGGGGCGATCGAGCTCATGTCGGCCACGATCAGGCCCGGCTTGCCGCCTTCGATCACGCCGCCGGCGCCCAGCAGCACTTCCTTCACATGCGGGGAGTTCGGCAGCATGGTGATGATGAGTTCGACTTGGCCGGCGATTTCAGCGGCCGACGCGGCCTTGCCCGCACCCAGTGCCACCAGTTCGTCCACGACAGCCTGGTTGCGGTCCAGCACCACCAGCTCGTGACCGGCCTTGATCAGGTTCTTGCTCATGGGCTTGCCCATGATGCCCAATCCGATAAATCCGATTTTCATTGTTTCTCACCTTGAGTAGATTGAAGGAATATAAGCAGCGATGCTGCGTTATGCCAAATGCGATTGGCGCAGGGGTTGGCCGGTCGATCAAAAATGAATCGACCGGCAGAAAGGCTTAGTCGAGCAGGCCGATCTTGCGCAGCACCGCCTTGAGCTTTTCGATGTTTTCCGGCGAGCAGTGTTGCACCGGCTCGATCGGATCGCCGGCGGGCACGCCGATCAGGTTCAGCGCATCCTTGGCCATGGCCGGGAAAGTGCCTAGGCCAAAATTCAGGCGCAGCGGGTTGAGCTTGAACTGGGCGGCCAGTGCACCCTGAATGTCGCCAGCCTTGAATTTTTCGTAGATCTCGACCACCAGCTTCGGCGCGATGTTGGCGGTGGTGGCCACCGCACCGGCGCCGCCGTGGGCCAGGGTGCCGTAGATCAGCGTGTCGCGGCCGGCAAATACCTTCATGCCCTTCGGGCCGCCACGGCGGATGAATTCGGAAGTCAGCGTCATGTCGCCGCTGCTGTCCTTGATCGCGACGATATTGTCGATCTCGGCCAGGCGTTCGCACAGGTTGGCGGAAATGTTGTTGCCGCCGGTGCGGTCCGGGTTGGTGTAGAGAATGATCGGCAGCTGGGTCGACTTGGCCACGGCTGCATAGTGCGCATACATCTCGTTTTCGGTCGGGCTGATGTAGAACGGAGTCAGCACGCTCAGGGCTTGTGCGCCGAGCGTTTCGGCCATTTGTGCATGTTCAACGGCTTCGCGCGTGGTGATGGCGCTGGCGCCAACGTAGACCGGCACACGCCCAGCGACCTGATCCACGGTGATTTCCACTACGCGGCGCTTCTGCACCGGGTCCAGTGCATAGAATTCGCCAGCGCCACCCAGAACGAAAACGCCGTGAACACCGCCGTTGATCACGTGATCAAGCAGGCCGCGCAGATTGCTTTCGAGCACATTGCCCTTGGCATCGGTCGGCGTGATCATCGGCGGAATGACGCCATGCATAAAGCCATTGTTTTTCATTACTAGACTCCGTGAGATTGTTCGTGGCTGCCAACCCGGCAATACATCGTGAACAGAAACGGGACATGGCAGAAGACGCGACTATATTCCCACAAGCAGTCCAAAAGGTTATTGGGCATTAACCCAAAGATGAGAATGTTTTGCTGCGTATTTATGGGTTTTGTTACAAGTATGGTGCGAAAGAACAAATTAACCCGAACAGGGTGAGCTGGCTCTGCGGCCCCGGTATCGAGGCAGACCGGCGCTCGCCAGAATCAGGCTGCAAAGACACGATTCGCCGCCCGGACGATCGATGCCCATTGCGGAAACAAGCGACAAAAATCAGTTCGCGATTGCGCTTGCGGCCCGTTCTTCTTTTTTGCCTTCCTCGACGATCTGATCGATTTTTTCCTGCAACGGATCCGGTCCGCTTTGCGGCTGCGATGCAATCGGGGCCGATGAAACGGTTTCTGCCGGGCGCTCAAGTCGTTGTGGCGGGACGCTCACCGGCTGCGATGCCGGCGCGGAGGCCGATTTTTCCTCGAACATGCCCTGAATCCAGTCCGGACTGCTCTTGAGCATGCGTGTCAGCAGTCCTTTCTCATCGGGCGCTTCGAAGCGAGTCCGTGCGTCGATGCTGCGGCTGCGCAATGCCGCACGGAAAAAGTCGCCGACGATGGGCAGGGCACTGTGGGCGCCCTGGCCCCAGTAGTCGCTGCGCAGCGTGATGCGATTGTCGTTGAAGCCGACCCAGGCGCCGGCAACGAGCTGCGGGTGCATCAGAATGAACCAGCCGTCGGTGTTGTCCTGGGTGGTGCCGGTCTTGCCGGCCACATCGGCGTGGATGCCGTAGCGGTTACGGATATCGCTGCCGGTGCCTCGGTCGACCACGCCGCGCATGACATCAAGCAGGGTGTAGTTCACCTCGCGCGGAAATACCGGCTCGGGGGCGGCGGAGGCAATCTGTTCGATGAGCCGGCCTTGGCGGTCTTCGATGCGCGTGACCAGCACCGGTTCGATGTAGTTGCCACCGTTGGCGATGGTGCCATAGGCCGCAACCATTTCCTTCAGCGTGACCGGGCTGGTGCCCAGCGCGAGCGAGGGAACCTCTTCGAGCGGGCTCTGGCGTACGCCCATGGCGCGGGCGAGCCGGGCTACCTTGGCCGGGCCGAGGTTCTGCATCAGCTGGGCGGTGATCGTATTCTTCGAATAGGCCAAGGCATTGCGCAGGGTGATGGCCCGCCCGCTGGGCGGCCTGGCATCGGCGGGACGCCAAATCTCGTTGTTGCCGACGGCGATTTCCACGGCCTGGTCGATCAGGGTGTCATCCGGGCTGGCTCCCTGGCGAAACGCCTCGCCATAGACGAAGGGCTTGAAGGTCGAGCCGGGCTGGCGCCGGGCCTGCTGCACATGATCGAATGCATCCTGCCCGAAATCACGGCTGCCGACCCAGGCCTTGATATGGCCGTTGCGCGGATCGAGCGCCAGAAAGCCGGCCTGGATTTGCGTTTTTTGCAGGTGCAGTGTCTTCATGAAGGCGGCATCCGCCAGCAATTGCTTCATGGCCTGTTCGGGCGTAACGCCGGTGGAAATGGCCGCACGGTATTCCGGCGATTCATGCAGGAAGGCCTGCACCAGCGCGGTGTCGGCCCTCCATCCCGCGTAGGTTCCCCATACCGCATTGGCTATGCCCTGAAGCTGGTTGCCCTGGCGGGCTACGGCTTGCTGGGCTTGGGTTTGCAGTCGGGAATCCAGCGTGGTGTAGACGACCAGTCCATCGCTGTAGATGTTGTAGTCATTGCGGTCGGCCCAGGCAATCAGCCATTTGCGTAGCTGCTGGGCGAAATGCGGTGCCGGTCCCGGCGGTTCGGTTTGCCGTTCAAAGTCGATGCGTAGCGGTTTTTTCTTGAGCGATTCGAACTTTGCCTTGTCCAGTTTCTGGCGCTTGACCATCTGGGCCAGCACGGTGTTGCGGCGCTGCATGGCGCGTTCCGGATTCAGCACCGGGTTGTAGGTGCTGTTGCCCTTGAGCATGCCGACCAGCGTGGCGCTTTCGAGCACGTCGAGCGATTGCGCCGAGGTATCGAAATACGTGCGCGCCGCCATCTCGATGCCAAAGGCGTTGTAGAGGAAGGGTACGGTGTTGAGGTAGGTTTCCAGGATCTCGTCCTTGGAGTGCACCGCCTCGATTTTCAATGCGGTAATAGCTTCCTTGATCTTGCGCGTGAGCGTGGGCGAGCGGCCGATCTCCTCGGGGTAGAGATTGCGCGCAAGTTGCTGGGTGAGGGTGGAACCGCCCTGGCGGTCGCCCCTGAGGGTATGCACCATGGACGAGGCGATGCGCCGCCAATCGAGGCCATGATGTTCGTAGAAGCGGTGATCCTCGGTGGCGATCAGGGCCTCGATGACCCGCGGCGAGACCTGGGAGAGCTTGACCCACTCACGGTTGGACTGCTTGAACTCGGTCAGCTTCGTGCCGTCTGCAAACAGGATCTGCGCCGGCTGGTCCAGCGTGGCCTTGCGGATGTCGCTGATGCTGGGGGTGAAGGGAATCAGGATCAGTACATAGAGCAGCAGCACGACCGGCACCGCCACGAACAGGCGGATAACCCCGCGCCGGGAGGGATGGCGCAGGTGTTTCCAGGCAAAGGCAAATCCGGCGGCAAGCCGGGGGCGAATCCGGGCCTGCAGCGCTTTCAGCGCACTAAGCAGAGAGTGTATCGAGGTCATGGGCGGCATGGGCCAAGGCGCAAACTGCCCGCAGGCAGTCGTCAAAAAAAGATTGCCAATGCTACCAAGGAAGCGCCTGTGCAGGCTGTGCGGATTGCCGGAAAGAAGGGGAACAAATGAAAAAATCGATAAAACTTGATCTGGCAATCAGGCCCCGCCAAGGCGGGTTGCTGCCAGATCAAGTCCGGGTTGCAGCGGCAGGTTTTATTTACCTGCGATTTCGGCACTCACTTCATCGCTGGCGATGGGCGTGACCAGTACTTTGTCGATGCGTTTCTCGTCCATGTCCACCACTTCGAAGCGCCAGCCTTCCCAATCGGCAAAATCGCCTGCGCTGGGAACCCGTCCGAGCAGCAGCATCACCATGCCGCTCAAGGTGTGGTAGCGGCCTTTGTCTTCTTCGGGCACCACCTTCAGTTCCAGCCGGTCTTTCATTTCCGGGATCGGGATGGCGCCATCCAGCAGCCATGATCCGTCATCACGCTGTACCGCCCATGCATCATCGGCATTCCGGGGCGTGAACTCGCCGGTGACTGCTTCCAGCAGGTCTTGCAGGGTGACAATACCTTCGGTTTCACCGTATTCGTCGATGACGAAGGCCATCTGCATATTGTTGGCTCGGAATTGTTCCAGCAATTCCATCCCGGTCAGGGTTTCCGGAACAAAAACGCACGGCTGCAAGTTCGCGGTCAAATCGAGTCCTTGCCCTTTGGCCACGTAGGCGAGCACCTGCTTGGCATGGATCACACCCAGCACCTTGTCGAGTCCACCCTCGCACACCGGGAAGCGCGAACGTTCCGATTCGACCAGCAGGCGCAGGTTTTCCTCGCTGGGCAGCTCGATATCAAGGTAAACCACATCCGAGCGCGGAATCATCAACGAGCCAAGCTGCCGGTCATCCAAGCGGAATACATTGCGCACCATGGTGTGCTGATGCTGTTCGATCACCCCGGCCTCCGAGCCTTCTTCCAGCATGGCGTGAATTTCTTCTTCCGTGACGATGTTCTGCGTGCCCTGTTTGACGCCCATGAGGTGCAGCAATCCGTGGGTGGAAAGGGTCAACAGCAAGATGAAGGGGCGGGTGATCAGGGCCAGAACCTGCATGGGCCGCGCCACGAGCCGGGCAATCGGCTCCGGGTTGATTTGCCCCAGTCGCTTGGGCACCAGTTCGCCAACGACGATGGAGACATAGGTCACCACCACGACGACCACGACGGTGGCGCCAATGCTGGCTGTTCGTTCGGGCAGGCCGAGCGCGAGCAGCCATTGGGACAGCGGTTCGGCCAGGACGGCCTCGCCGACGATACCGTTCAAAAGACCAATCGAGGTAATGCCGATCTGGATGGTGGAGAGGAAACGAGTCGGGTCTTCGCCCAGCTTCAGCGCTACGGCAGCGGAATTATCCCCGTCGGCGGCCAGCTTCATCAGGCGGGCTTTGCGAGCAGTCACCAAGGCGATTTCGGACATGGCAAAGATGCCATTCAGGACAATCAGCCCGATCAAAATCATGAATTCCATGATTCGCCCCTCAAGGTGGCTTGTTCAATGCACCGGGTGCAAAGAAGAGAATCAATCGCTAGGGGAAACAGGAAGCCGGCGGGGACGGAAACAACACGCGGCAGAGAGGCGGAGGGGAAAACTGAGCGACTTCGACAACTCGAACTATCCATGGTGAGCCAGGCAAGCCTGGGCACTCCTTTTAAAAACAAGGGACTCTGATACTACAAACCAAGCAGGATCAGTGTCAACAGAACCTGGGATGGACCGCTTCCGAGTCCATGATGAGTCTTGGCGGGAGCTGGATTCCCGATACGGAAAAGCGGACAGGCGCAGCGCGCTTGAAAACCCCGTGCCGGTAGCGAGTCAAATCGCGAACTAACCGGGTTGAAATCCAGTCTAATCCCGCTTTCTGATGGTTATTTTCTGGGCGCTTGTCCGCTTTGCGGCTTGAGTACGGGGTCTGCTTCACGAAGAAGCAAGACCTGCCGGAAACGGGTGGGTTCGACAGGCCCGATCCTGAACCAATCTGCTGGTTCTGTGGATGAAGGAGGGAGGGCGCGTGCATGCAGTACACCCGAACTGCCATTTGGCTGCACTGGCTGATGGCTATCCTGATTGTTGCAACCTTTGTTATGGGCGTGTCGGTCGCGAATATTGAAGGGCTCACGCTCGGCAAGCTTAAGGCGGTCACGATTCACAAGTGGATGGGGATCACGGTATTGCTGCTGGCTTGCCTGCGCCTGCTGTGGCGCTTGTTTCATCCCGCGCCGCCACTCCCGGACAGCGTGCCGGCGTGGCAGCAGAAGGCCGCCCATGCGGTGCATGCGCTGATGTATTTCCTGATCTTCGCCGTTCCGCTTTCCGGCTATTTGTTCAGTCTGGCTGCCGGCGTGCCCGTCGTGCTTTACGGAATTATCCCGCTCCCGCTCATCATCGAACCGAATCCAGAATTGCGACCGCTGCTGCGCAGCGCACACTTCTGGCTCAACCTGACCCTGTTGTCGAGTGTGCTTTTGCATGTGGCCGCTGCGCTCAAACACTACTTCATCGATCGCGATACGGTGATGCAGCGCATGCGGCCCTGGTAGCGTGCCATGGCTCGCCGATCCTTGCCGTTGTTGCCCCCCGTTCTGATCGCCTTGCTTGTCGGCATGGCCGGACAATCCGGATGGGTAACCAGTGCGAAGGCTGCCGGGGTCGACATTGCCCATAGCCGGGTCAGCATTGTCTTCAGGACGATGGCGACACCGGTCGAGGCGCCGTTCAGGCGCTTCCGTGCGACGATCAATTATGACGCCGCCCAGCCCGAGGCGGCGAAAGCCGAAGTCGCGATCGATACCGGCAGTCTCGACCTGGGCGAGCCGGACTTGAGCAAGGCGGTCGCGCAAAAGGAATGGCTGGATGTGGCCCGGTTTCCGTCATCCACCTTCGTTTCAAGCTCGATCAAGGCTTCTGCGGGCAATAACCTCATGGTCTTTGGCACGTTGATGATCAAGGGAAAAGCGGCGGATATCAGCTTCCCGGTCACGGTCAAAACCGAAAACGGGGCCAACGTGTTTGAGGGCAAGATTCCGATCCGGCGCCTGACCTTCAACGTTGGCGAGGGCGAATGGCGCTATACCGGCGTGGTTGCCGACGAGGTGGTGATCGCGTTTCGTCTGGTGCTGACCCGATAGGGATGGGCAGTGCCGCATTTTTGCGAGGCGGCGGAGGTAAGCGGCGATGAACTCTCGACCCGTTTGGGCGTTACTCCTGCTCGCGTTGAGCAGTTGCGCCGCCGCACCCACCCGTGCCGGCGAGCGCTACACGATCGATCCCGACCATACCTTTTCAATTTTCGAATACAGTCATTGGGGCCTGTCGCGGCAACAGGGGCGTTTCGACCGCAACACGGGCTTTATCGAAATGGATCAGGACGCCGGGACGGGTGCGCTTGAAATCGAAATCGACGCGGCTTCGATCCATGCCGGCGGCCAGTTGTTCAACGACACGCTGCGTTCGGCCCTCTTTTTCGATGTGAGTCACCATCCCAAGATCACGTTCAAGTCGTCGGCGCTGCGCTTTGCCGATAGGCAGTTGCAGAAAGTCGAAGGTGATCTGACCATCAAGGGCATCACCAAACCGGTTGTTCTGGAGATTACGCAGTTCAATTGCCGCTTTATGCTGGCCTACGGCAAGCGCGCCTGCGGTGCCAATGCCGCAAGCAAGATTTCCCGCAGCGACTTCGATCTTGGCCGCTATGTGCCGTTCGTGAGCGATGAAGTGAAGCTGCATATCGCCGTCGAGGCGATCAAGGACGAATGAGCGGGTACGCGCCGGATCAGAGCTTGAGTGTGCCGACAATCAGGGCCACCATGCCGCCGGCGATCAGCGGGCCGACCGCCAGTCCGCGCAGGAAGCACACCCCCAGCAAGGTACCCACCATCAGCGCAGTCACGGTTTCGGGCGAAGATTTCATGAAAGGCACGCCCTGTCCGGCGATCCAGGCCACCGCCAGGCCGATTCCGACGGCGATCAGCCCCGTTGGTGATTTGAACACATTGAGGATGCCGTTGGCATCGATGCGGCCGGATACCAGCGGCACCAGCACGGCCGCAGTCAGCACCGTGACGCCGATGCTGATGCCCCGCGCTTCGATCAGCGGCAGCCAGTTGCTCAGGCCCAGCAGTTTCAGCAGCAGCAGCGCCAGCGCGGCAATCGACACCGTGTGGTTGTTGCCGATGACCGAGATCGCCAGGATAAGCAGGATGGGCAGGTTTTCGTAATTCATGGTGCGTATTTTGAGGACTGGATTGCCGATATGGTAATGCGAATGGGTGCTGTGCGATGGAGACTTGCCAACTACAGGCAGTATTCACGAACTCGTCCGGCAAGCTGGCGAATGGGCCGAAAATTCCAACACGGCCATTTCGAAAAAAATCCGAAAATGGCCGTGCTGAATCGACAGGGCGTTACTGATCAGGTCACCGGGGCGGGGTTGAACACGGCGAGCGCGTTGAACAGCCCCCACTGGTCGGCCCAGGTTTTCTTGCGGGCGCTGGCCACATCGAGGATCAGCTGGAAGATTTCCCAGCCCACCTGTTCGATCGTGGCTTCGCCGGTGGCGATGGTGCCGGCGTCGACTTCCATCAGGTCGTGCCAGCGCGCGGCCAGATCGCGGCGCGTGGCGACCTTGATCACCGGTGCGGCTTCCAGGCCGTACGGCGTGCCGCGGCCGGTAGTGAATACCTGGATCGTCATGCCCGAAGCCAGTTGCTGTGTGCCGCAGACGAAATCGCTCGCCGGCGTGGCGGCGTAGGTCAGGCCTTTCTTGCGAATCTTTTCCCCGGGAGAGAGCACGTCAACGATGGGGCTCGTGCCGGATTTGGTGATCGACCCCATGGCCTTTTCAACGATATTGGCCAGGCCTCCCTTCTTGTTGCCCGGCGTCGTGTTGGCGGCGCGGTCGGTTTGTCCGCGATCCAGGTAGTCGTCGTACCAGGCCATTTCGCGCAGCAGGGCACGGCCGACTTCTTCATCGGCGCAACGCGGGGTCAAGAGGTGGATGCCGTCACGCACTTCGGTGACTTCCGAGAACATGACCGAGGCGCCGGCACGCACCAAGAGGTCGGCGGCATAGCCCACGGCCGGGTTGGCGGTGACGCCGGAGAACGCATCGCTGCCGCCGCACTGCAGGCCGACGATCAGGTCGGATGCCGGGCAGGTTTCGCGCTGGCGCTGGTTGAGCTTGGCCAGATGCACTTCGGCCTGTTTCATGATCGCATCGACCATGGGCATGAAGCCCATGAATTTTTCATCCTGCAGGCAGATCACGTCGTCGCTGACGACCTTGATCGGAATGCCGCCTTCGTTGAGCAGGCGGTCCGGCGGCAGTTTTTCGCAGCCGAGGCTGATCACCAATACTTCGTTGCCGAAGTTGGGATTGAGCGCGAGGTTGTGGATCGTGCGGATCGGCACCACGGCGGCCGGCGCATTGATCGCCACGCCGCAGCCGTACAGGTGGTTCAGGCCGACCACGCCATCGACGTTCGGGTACTTGGGCAGCAGTTCGGCCTTGATGCGCTTGACGACGAAATCCACCACGCCGGCGACGCACTGCACCGTCTGGGTGATCGCCAGCATGTTCTTGGTGCCGACCGTGCCGTCGGCGTTGCGGTAGCCTTCGAAGGTATAGCCTTCGAGCGGCGGCAGCGGTTCGGGAACCTTGGTCGCGAGCGGCAGGGTCTCCAGTGCCGGCGCGACGGGCATGCGCACCAGCGATTCCTCGATCCAGGAGCCCTGGGGGATCGGCTGCATGGCGTAACCGATGGTTTCGCCGTAGCGAAGGATCGGCTCGTCCTGTGCCAGATCAACCAGCGCGACCTTGTGGCCTTGCGGAACATGCTCTTTCAGCACCAGCCCACAGGCGAATTCGGCACCTGCCGGCAGACCGTTCGAGTTGACGATGATGGCAACGTTATCGCTCTCGTGCACCTTGATGTAGAGCGGTTTAGCCAATGGGAGAAGATTTGACATGTTTTTGCCTATGTAGATGCGGTCGAACAAAAGGAAGGAGTTGCATGAACAACTCCTGTCCCTATTTCTTTTTATGTGCGTGTATTTTTGCTTTTACGCAGTTACCAGAACTGAACTCTTGCGATGATGCTGGTAAATGTGCAAGACGACCGAAGCCACAGCCAAGGTCAGGAAAGCTGCTGAAATCGGCTCGGTCAGGAATCCCATGAAGTTGCCGTCGCTTAACATCAACCCGCGACGCAGGTTGGTTTCCGCCATGGGTCCCAGGATGAGGCCGATAATAAACGGTGTCTGTGGAATGCCGCTTTTTACAAAACCATAGCCGACCAGCCCGAAAAACACGATGGTGCCAACGTCGAAGATACGATTTCCCAGGCCGAATGCGCCGACGAAACAAAGAACAAGGATGATCGGCAAGAGGATGTGCTTGGGGATGGCCAGCAGCTTGACGAAGATACGGACCCCGAACAATTCGCAGACCAGCATCATCAGTGAAGACACGAGCATGGCAACGAAAATTGAGTAGACGAGCGGGCCTTGCGAAACAAACAGAAGTGGCCCTGGCTGGATGCCATGAATCATGAAACCACCCAACAACATCGCCGTTACCGTGTCGCCCGGGATGCCCAGGGTCAGCAACGGAATCATGGCACCACCGACCGCCGAACATGCAGCCGCCTCGGAGGCGACGATGCCGTCAATGATGCCTGTGCCGAACTTTTCGGGATGTTTGGAGCGCTTTTTGGCGATCATGTAGGACACGATGTTCGATGTGCCGGAACCGATGCCAGGAAGAATGCCAATACCCGTCCCGATCAGCGTGGAGCGAATGCAATTCCAGCCCTGCTCGAAGAATTCCTTCAAGGAGAAGCCGAATCCCTTCAACTTGACTGCATTGATGGTTGCATGTTTCTCGGTTTTGACGTTTTCAGCGACCTTGATAATCTCGGAAATGGCGAAGAGGCCGATCAGTACAGTCAGAATATCGAAACCGCCGTTCAATTCTGTCTGGCCAAAGGTAAAGCGCGTGATGGCGTCCACCGGCGCAATGCCCACGGTTGCGAACATGAAACCGAGTGCGCCAGAAAATATGCCTTTGACCATCGAACCGCTCGACAAGGTAACGATCAGCGTCAGCGAGAAGATCGCAATCGCGAAATACTCATGCGGCCCGAAGCTCAAGGCAAGTTTTGCCAGAGTCGGTGCAATGAACATCAGTGCGAAGATGCTCAGCAGGGTGCCGATATACGAGTAGACGATTCCGACGCCGAGCGCTTTGGCTCCTTCGCCCTTTTCCATCATGGGTCCGCCGTCGAAGACGGTGGCGACGGAGGCGGGCGTGCCCGGGATCTTCAACAGAATCGCCGAAATCAGGCCGCCGGAAACACCGCCGATGTAGAGTCCCACCAGAAGCGAGATGCCAGCGGCTGTGCTAAGGCTGTAGGTAATGGGAAGAAACAGCGCCACCGCCATGGTTGCCGTCAGTCCGGGAATTGCGCCGAAAATGATGCCGACCACCGTCCCGAAAAATAGCAGCCCTAAAATCTGGACTGTGAATACGATTTCGAAGCCCTGCTGGAATAGAGATAACATAGTGTGGCTCCTTTCAGTTCATTAGCCCGTTCAACAGTCCGACCGGCAGGATCATGTCAAATGCGTAACGAAATGTCAGATAGACCGTTACGGAAGTGATGATCGCAATGGCGCCATACACCGGATAATTGACTTTCTTGTCCGTTGGCGTCAGTACGATGAACTGGGCGAACAGATATACGATCGTCATGATCGGAAAACCTACCGGTTCCAGGAACGCGGCGTAGGCGACAATCAAGCCCAGCGTTTTCGAGACGGTGCGATAGTCTGCCTTGTCACCCCCTCCAGATTGCTTGCTGGCGGCCAGTTTGCGAGCATCCCACAGCTGCAGCACCCCCAGCAGGCACATCGTAATTGCCAGGACGTAGGGGACGAAGGCGGCGTCGATGAATTGCTTGCGCGGTAGGGTGCTGGTCATGTAAAGATACCCGAGGCCGACTGCAAGAAAGACGACTCCAACGACGAACTCCCGTTTTTTAATGTCACTCATGGTGAGTCCTTGAGAGAAAGGTTGAAAGCGGAGAGACGCGCGCCACGACGCACTTCTCTCCGTGCAAGGTGCCGACGTTGATTACTTTTTCTGGCGCAGCAGATCCTTGTACTGCATGAATTCATCGCGAACCTTGTTCAGCTCAGCGATCGCATCCTTGGTCGGATAGAACGAGACCGGTTGCTTGAAGCCCTCTTCCAGCATCTTGGCGTAGGCCGGATTCTTGGTGACCTGCTCCGCAACGTCGGACATCTTCTTGATGATGGCCGGGTTGGTGCCCTTCGGAAACGCGATGATGTAAGGCTTCTCCATTTCAAACTTCATGCCTTGCTCGTTGAAGGTCTTGATGTCGCCAAGCAACGGGTTACGTGTCTTGCTGTACTGGCCGACCATGGCCATGTCGCCCGTGGTCTGATAGTCCTTGACCGGACCGTACGAGATCGAGGAAAGATTGATGCGGCCGCCCAGCAGCGAGGTAATCTTGTCGGACGCGGAGCCAACGTCGACGAATTTCAGTTGGATGCCCGCCTGTTTCTGGAAGATCAGCCCCTGCAGGTGCGAGTAGCCGCCGAGTTCGGTGCCGTAGATCACGGTGTTCGGTGCCGCCTTGGCCTTGGTGACTACATCCTGCACGTTCTTGAAGCCGGATTTCTTGCCGGCTACCAGGACTACGCTCTTGTCGACTGCGGGGATGCAGGCGATGTCGAACTTGGCGTCGAACTTATCGCTGGTGAGCCCCGACACTTCGTTGACGATCAACATGCCGGTATGCCCGAAGAATATCGTGTTGCCGTCCGGAGCCGCATTCTGGACTTGCGACATGGCGATCGTTCCGCCGCCCCCATTGACGTTGGTGACGACCATCGGCTTGCCTGTGATCTTCTCGAAGAAGCGCGCCATGGTGCGCGCGTTGAAATCGGTATCACCGCCTGCGCCAGCGGGTACGATGACCTGGATTGGTCTGGTCGGCCAAGCCACGTCTGCTGCAAAAGTTGTGATAGCACTAACAGAGAGTGCAGCACCAAGAATGGATAAACTAATCGACCTCTTCATTGTAAATCTCCTTCCTTCGTTAAAAATATATAACTGTGACTTGAGTAAATATTTATAAAGCGATAACGGAATTGTGATTTCTTGGTGTGGATTAAATCCACACTTCATTGTTTTTATTTAATAAACCGCGATTTCCTGGTCGACGTCTCCTTTTTGTTTCGGTGCGTGAAAGTAAAATAATTTAACTGTGTGCGGCAATTAAGCTCAAATATTCAGGGAAATTTATGTTTTGATGAGCTGACCCATTTTCAGCGTGGCTGCGATGTTGCGCGCGGCCATGCGGACATTGGCAGCGGCATTGTCCAAAGCTTCCTGTCGGGTACAGAAGCTGTAGAGCACGCTGAATACCGCATCGATGCCATGATCGTGGACAATGCCCACGTCAGCCGTCAATCCGCCGGCAATGCCGATTACCGGGATGCCCAAATGCTTCGCTGTCTTGGCCACGCCGATCGGCGTCTTGCCATGAATGGTTTGGCTATCGATCCGGCCTTCACCGGTAATGACCAGATTCGCGCCCTGAATCGCCTGTTCCAGCCCCGCCGCCTTGAGCACGATTTCAATACCGGGGCGCAGATCGGCTTTCAGGAAGGCCAGTGCCGCTGCGCCCATGCCGCCACCCGCCCCTGCGCCCGGGGTGTGGCAAATATCAAGGCCGATATCACGGGCGATCAGCTTGCAGTAGTGCGCCAGGTTGGCATCGAGCAGGGCAACCAGCTCCGGCGTGGCACCTTTTTGCGGGCCGAAGATGGCCGAAGCGCCTTTGGGCCCAATCAGTGGATTGGTGACATCGCATGCGACTTCGATTTGGCAGGATGCCAAGCGTGAATCCAGACCGCTGATATCGATGCTGTCGAGTCGATTCAGCGCCCCGCCGCCGAAACCGATTTCCTTGCCGTTTTTATCCCGCAGGTGCGCGCCCAGTGCCTGTGCCATGCCGGAACCGCCGTCATTGGTGGCACTGCCGCCAATGCCGAGAATGATGTGGCGTACGCCTGCATTCAGGGCATCGCGAATCAGTTCGCCGGTGCCAAAGGTGGTGGTGATCAGCGGATTGCGCTGAGTGAAGGGGACCAGTTCCAGGCCGCTGGCGGCCGCCATTTCAATGACCGCCGTCTGGCCGTCGCCGGTCAGGCCGTAAAAGGCTTCAACCGGTTGGCCAAGGGGGCCGGTGACCGTTTTCTTGATCACGCGGCCCTGCGTGGCGGCAACCAGTGCCGCGACGGTGCCTTCGCCGCCGTCGGCCATGGGCAGCTTGATGTATTCCGCATTGGGGAATATCTCCGCAAAGCCGGCCTCGATCTGGTTTGCCACTTCCTCGGCAGACAGACTTTCCTTGTAGGAGTCTGGTGCAATGATGATTTTCATGGTTGTTTGAACCGTTCTAAATGAGTGTTGGACCCAGTGTCATTTGTTCGTTGTTTCGGGATCTGTGTCCCTCTGTCACGAAAACCGGCTGTAATAGAACAGGCTTTCGCGACAGTCCCTCCATGACCGCAGTCATGGAGGGAAGCGGGGCTTAGCGCACCAGGCAAGGCTTCTTGTTGTTGAACTTCCAGTCCGGGATCAGGAACTGCATGGCCATTGCGTCGTCGCGCGCACCCAGGCAGTTTTCCTTGTACATCGCGTGGGCCTTTTCGACCTGCGCCATGTCGATTTCGATGCCGAGGCCGCCTTTTTCCGGCACGGCAACCATGCCGCCCTTGATCTGGAACGGCTCGCGCGTCAATCGTTCCTGACCTTCCTGCCAGATCCAGTGGGTATCGATCGCGGTGGTCTTGCCCGGCACGGCGGCAGCCACGTGCGTGAACATCGCCAGCGACACGTCGAAGTGGTTGTTCGAGTGCGAACCCCAGGTCAGGCCGTGGTCGTTGCAGGTCTGGCCGACGCGCACCGAGCCCTGCATGGTCCAGAAGTGCGGATCGGCGAGCGGAATGTCGACCGAATGCAGTTCGATCGAGTGGGCCATCTGGCGCCAGTCGGTCGCGATCATGTTGGTCGCGGTCGGCAGACCGGTGGCCTTGCGGAACTCGGCCATGATTTCGCGACCGGAATAGCCGTTCTCGGCGCCGCACGGATCTTCGGCGTAAGCCAGCACATCGCCCTTGCCCTTGCACAGGCGGATCGCTTCTTCCAGCGACCAGGCGCCGTTCGGATCGAGCGTGACGCGGGCTTTCGGGAAGCGCTTCTTGATTTCGGTCACGGCGGCGATTTCCTCGTCGCCAGCCAGCACGCCGCCCTTGAGCTTGAAGTCGTTGAAGCCGTACATCTCGTGCGTGGCTTCAGCCAGATCGGCCACGGTATCCGGGGTCAGCGCTTCTTCGTGACGCAGGCGGTACCAGGCTTCCCTTGCGTTCGGGTTGCTCAGGTATGGCAGCGTGGTCTTGTTGCGATCACCGATGTAGAACAGGTAGCCGAGCATCTCGACTTCGCTGCGCTGCTGGCCTTCGCCCAAGAGCGCGGCCACTGGCAGGCTCAGGAACTGGCCGAACAGGTCGAGCATCGCCGCTTCGACCGCGGTCACGGCGTGGATGGTGATGCGCAGGTCGAAAGTCTGCAGGCCGCGACCACCGACATCGCGGTCGGCAAACTGCTTGCGCATGGCGTTCAGTACGCGGTTGTAGGCGCCGATCTGCTGGCCGATCACCAGCGGCTTGGCATCTTCCAGCGTCTTGCGGATGCCTTCGCCGCCCGGCACTTCGCCCACGCCGGTGTTGCCGGCATTGTCTTTCAGGATCACCAGGTTACGGGTGAAGAACGGGCTGTGCGCGCCGCTCAGGTTGAGCAGCATGCTGTCCTGGCCGGCGACCGGGATCACCTGCATGTCGGTCACGATCGGGCTGCCGCCGAATTTCTGGATTTCACTCACAGTCAAACTCCTTGTTTATTGTTGTGTTTGTCGGGCCACCCGCTGGGGCGGCCCGTGATTTACTTGCGGCCGATGCTCGGCTGCTTCGGGTCGTACTTCCAGCCCGGGATCAGGTACTGCATGGCCATTGCGTCATCGCGCGCGCCGGTGCCGACCTTCTTGTACAGTTCGTGGGCCTTCTCGACCTGCGCCATGTCGATTTCGATTCCCAAGCCGCCCTTTTCCGGCACGGCCACTTCGCCGCCGACCATCTTCAAAGGCTCCTTGGTCAGGCGTTCGGTGCCTTCCTGCCAGATCCAGTGGGTGTCGATCGCGGTGATGTTGCCCGGCGCCGCAGCGGCGCAGTGGGTGAACATGGCGAGCGAGATATCGAAGTGGTTGTTCGAGTGCGAACCCCAGGTCAGGCCGAACTCGTGGCACATCTGCGCCACGCGCACGGAACCCTGCATAGTCCAGAAGTGCGGATCGGCGAGCGGGATATCGACGGCTTCCAGCGACAGCGAATGGTTCAGCTGGCGCCAGTCGGTCGCGACCATGTTGGTCGCGGTGCGGATGCCGGTCGCGCGCTTGAACTCGGCCATGATTTCGCGGCCGGAGTAACCGTTTTCCGGGCCGCACGGGTCTTCGGCGTAAGCCAGGATGTCACCGCGACCCTTGCACAGGTCGATGGCTTCGGCGAGCGACCAGGCGCCGTTCGGATCGAGCGTGATGCCGGCGGTCGGGAAGCGCTTCTTCAGTGCGGCGATGGCTTCCATTTCATCGGTGCCGGACATCACGCCGCCCTTGAGCTTGAAATCGTTGAAACCATACAGCTCGGCGCAGGCTTCGGCCTGGCGCACGATGCCTTCCGGGGTGATGGCCTCCTCGTGGCGTACGTCGTACCAGTGATTTTTGTTGCCGTTGCCGGCGAGGTAGGGCAGATCGGTTTTCTGGCGGTCGCCGATATAGAACAGATAGCCCAGCATGCGGGCGGCCTTGCGCTGCTGGCCGTTGCCGAGCAGCGCCGCGACCGGCACGTTGAGGAACTGGCCCAAGAGATCGAGCAATGCAGCTTCGACCGCGGTGATCACGTTGTCGGCGCGCAGGTTGATTTCGTGCGGCTGCTTCAGCACGCGGGCTTCGCTCTCGGAAGTCACCTTGTGCACGGTGGTCTTGCCGAGCAACTGCTGGCGCATGGTATTCAGTACATTGTTGTACAGGCCGATCGGTTGACCCACAACCAGCGGGATTGATTTTTCCAGTGTCTGGCGGATGCCTTCGCCGCCCGGCACTTCGCCGACCCCGGTATTGCCCAGGTTGTCTTTCAGAATCACGATGTTGCGGGTGAAAAACGGGGCATGGGCACCGCACAGGTTGAGCAGCATGCCGTCGTAACCGGCAACGGGAACCACCTGCATCGAGGTGATGACGGGTGTACTGGATTGGCTAGTCATTGTTTCAATTTTCCCGAAAAGAGTAGGTAAATTAAAAGAGGCGGCGCACAGGGAGGATGCGCGCCGCCTGGCGCCTTACTTCAGTTCTACGCGCTTGATTTCACCCACCACGAACAGATAGCAAGCCATTGCGATGAAGGCATGCACGCCGACATACACCAGGGCGCCGTTGAAGGAACCGGTGGTCTGGATGATGTAGCCGATCGCGATCGGGGTGGTAATGCTGGAAAGGTTGCCGCAAACGTTGAGCAGGCCACCGGAAAGACCGGCAATCTGCTTCGGCGCGGTATCGGAGTTCACGGCCCAGCCCAGTGCGCCGATACCCTTGCCGAAGAATGCCAGCGCCATGAAGAAGATCACGGCCTGTTCTGCGGACACGTAGTTGCAGAACACCATGCTCATCGAGAGCAGCATGCCGAGCACGATCGGCGTTTTGCGCGCAGCGGTCAGTGAGAAGCCGCGCTTGAGCATGGCGTCGGAGATGACACCGCCCAGCACGCCACCGACAAAGCCGCAGATCGCCGGAATGGCGGCCACGAAACCGGCCTTCAGAATGGTCATGTGCTTTTCTTTGACCAGATACACCGGGAACCAGGTGATGAAGAAGTAGGTCAGCGCATTGATGCAATACTGGGCGATATAGATACCGGCCATCATGCGGTTGCCGAGCAATTGCTTGATGTATTCGAGCTTGGGGCCTTCTTCCTTGATGCCGGCCTTTTTGTTCTGGTCCATACTGACCAGACCGCCGCCTTGTTCGATGTAACTGATTTCCTCGGCATTGGCCATCGGATGATCTTTCGGATCATGGATCAGCTTGTTCCAGACCAGCACGAACAAGATGCCGAGCACACCCATCACGGTAAACACCCAGTGCCAGCCGTAGGAATGGATCAACCAGCCCATGATCGGGGCAAAAATCACGGTCGCGGCATACTGGGCGGAGTTGAAAATGGCCGAGGCGGTACCGCGTTCATTGGCCGGGAACCAGGCCGCAACGATGCGGCTGTTGGCCGGGAACGAAGGCGCTTCGGAAGCGCCAACCATGAAGCGCAGGCCAAAAAGCGTTGCCACGGCAGCGAATCCGGTCAGGAAACCGACGGAACCGGTTAATAGCGTGAAGAGTGACCAGAAGAAAATGCTGAACGCATAGACTTTCTTGGAACCGAATTTGTCCAGTAGCCATCCGCCCGGCAATTGGGCAATCACATAAGACCAGCCAAAGGCCGAGAAGATATAGCCCATGGTGACCGAGTCAAAGCCTAACTCTTTGGCCATGGCTGGGCCGGCCAGCGAGATCGTGGCGCGGTCGGCGTAGTTGATGACCGTGATGAAAAACAGGACAGCGACGACGACCCATCGCGCATTGGTTTTTTTGGTGGTTGCGACCCTGGCCCCGGGATTCAGTACCATTTCATTGCTCTGCATAATATAAATCGACCTCTTCAAAGTTATGTACAGCGGAGAAAATCTGGCCAATGAATGGCTTCTGTTTGTAAAAAATGAAATGCAAGCCCGTTGAGTGACTTTGGAATGCTGAGATTGGCATCAGGTTTGGGCGCGCATGGGTATTGCCCCTTTATCCCTGTCCGGCCACAAACCGGTTCAATGCATCCAAGGAGTCAGTTCTTTGGTGTGAACAGAATAAGGCAGTAACCTGTGCACCATCTTCATGGCCTGGCCCTAAAGTTTGTTTTTAAAACCTGAAAATTTAGGGCGGATGCACGGGATGGCGTGCGACGAAGCGGACTTATTACCAAAATACGGGGCGCGGGCGTACTGGTGCTGCCAGTGAGCAGAAAGGCTGGATCAGCGTTTTGAGGGGAAGCGGGCGGAAAGATCCGCGAGGTTGCGGATCAGGATGTCGGCCGGCAGGGCGCGGCGCGTCGAGCGGCGCAGCCAGACGGTTTTCATGCCGAGGCGCTTGGCCGGAAGCAGGTTGTGGCTGGAATCTTCGACCATGATGCAGCGGCGCGGATTGATCTGCAGGCTGTAGAGCAGCGTGCGGTAGGCACCGATCAGCGGTTTGGGTTGCAGATGCACGTCTTCCACGCCGAAAACCGCGCTGAAGCAGTCGCTGATACCCAATGCGCTGAGCAGGGCATCGGCATAGGCGATCGGGCTGTTGGTGAACAGCACCTTGTCGCCCTGCAGCCGCAGCAGGGTGCGGCGCAGGCCGGGCATCGGGTGGATTTCGCGGGTGACCTCGTCAAGTGGATGGGCCGCATGCAGGAAATGGTGCGGATCGATTTCCGGATGGTGACGGATCAGCCCCAGCAGGGTGGCGCCGTAACGGTGCCAGTAGCGCTGCCGCAGCGCAGAAGCCGCGTCATGATCCAGCCCGAGGCGCTCTGCTATATAAGTAGTCATCGAGCGGTTGATGACCGGGAACGCATGGCGGCTGGCATTGTGCAGGGTGTTATCCAGATCGAAGATCCAGGTGATGCCAGCCGGGTTGTTTTTCATCGGTAGATATAGCTTTCCAGTTGTTCGATCGTGAAACGCTGTTCGGCGATGGTGGCACGCACCAAGTCGCCGATCGACAGCACGCCGATGACCTTGCCTTCTTCCTTGACCGGCAGGTGGCGGATGCGTTTTTCGGTAATCAGTGCCAGGCATTCGCTGGCGTAGGTCTCTGCGCGGACGCAGACCACTTGGCTGGTCATGACTTCGTTGACCCGCGTGGTGGCCGTGGAACGCCCTTGCAGCGCCACTTTGCGGGCGTAATCGCGTTCGGAAAAAATGCCGATCAGTTTGTCTTCATCCATCACCAGCGCGGCACCGACATTCCACTCGGCAAAGATCTGCAATGCCTGAAATACGGTGGCGCCGGAAGGGATGGTGACCAGGTGGTGAATCTGTTTTTCACCCAGGAGCTGGCGTGCGGTCTTCATATTGGGTCTCCAGTGTTTTTAAGAATTATTCCCAATTTATAAGCCAGTTTGCCACTGTGGTGCAAGCGATTGCCGCCGGGGCGACCGCCTGCACGGGATTCGTGCGTCAGGCGGCCCGGATCATGGTGCCGACGCCCTGGCTCGTCAGCACTTCCAGCAGCAGGGCGTGTTTCACACGGCCGTCGATGATGTGCACCGAGTTGACGCCATTCTTGGCGGCATCCAGCGCCGAGGAAATCTTCGGCAGCATGCCGCCGGAAATGGTGCCGTCGGCGAACAGGGCATCGATGCTCTGCGCGGTGAGCCCGGTCAGCAGATTGCCCTGTTTGTCGAGCACGCCCGGCGTGTTGGTCATCAGGATCAGTTTTTCGGCCTTCAACGTTTCGGCGAGCTTGCCGGCAACGAGGTCGGCATTGATGTTGAGGCTCTCGCCTTCCTTGTCCACGCCGATCGGCGCGATGACCGGGATGAAATCCTCGCGGTCGAGGTGCTGCACCAGGGTCGGATCGATGGAATCGATTTCCCCGACCTGGCCGATGTCGATCAGGTCATCATCGCCCGCGCCCTTGAGGAACATCTTGTGCGCCTTGATGAAGTGGCCGTCCTGGCCGGTCAGCCCCACGGCCTTGCCGCCATGCTTGTTGATCAGGGAAACGATTTCCTTGTTCACATGACCGCCGAGCACCATCTCGACCACGTCCATGGTTTCGGCATCGGTCACGCGCATGCCCTGGATGAATTCGCCTTTCTTGCCGATGCGGTCGAGCAAGTCATTGATCTGCGGGCCGCCGCCATGCACCACCACCGGGTCCATGCCGACGAGTTTCAGCAAGACCACGTCCTGGGCAAAGCCCTCTTTCAGCTCTTCGTCGATCATGGCATTGCCGCCGTATTTGATCACGATGGTTTTGCCGAAAAAGCTCTGAATATAGGGCAGGGCCTCGGACAGTATCTCGGCCTTTTGTTGGGGGGTGATGACAGCGGTCATGGCGTGCTCCTGATGAGATGGCGCGATTTTAGCAGAGCAAAGCACTTGCCGGTTTTGTGTGCCTTGCTAAAGGATTCGTCGAGGCATTATTCGCATGATGTTTTACGTTGACGCACGGTCTGCTTGTCTAAATAATAAATGACCGTTCATTCATTAATGGGCCGACGGTGTCAGCAACCGCTTGGGATCCGATCCCCGGCCGCTTCCTTGCCGCAAAACCAGAAGGCGTAGACGTATTGAGAAAAGGAAAGGCCGATGTATTGTGTGCGGGAAGCTGGAATGAATGATAATGGCGCAAATGTTCGAGGAAATACCATGAAAAAGTCTTTGCTTGCTCTGGCAACGCTCCTGGCTGCGCAGGCCGTCCTGGCCGATGATCTGATGACCGCGTGGAACGCGGCGCAAAAAGCGGATGCAACCTACCGGGCGGCCTACAATGCGCTGCTTGCCGGCAGGGAAAACGCGGTGCTGGGGCGGGCACTGCTGCTGCCGAAAGTGACCTTGAGCAGCAATGCCACGCGCACGAACAGCGAATACGATTCGGGCAATCAAAGCAAATCCGCGAGCACGGACCAGACCGGCACGACCCTGGGCTATACGCTGAGCCTGACCCAGCCGATCTACCGTGTCGAAGCCTGGGCGGGCTATGACCAGCAGAAACTCCAGACCGAGCTGGCCGAAATTCAGTACAAGGTTGCACAGCAAGACCTGATCCAGAAAGTGGCGAAGGCCTATTTTGATGTGGCATTGTCCGAGGAAAAAATCCGGCAAATCAATGCGCAGAAAGAAGCGGTTTCCAAGCAGCTGGAACAGGCCAAAAAATCCTTTGAAGTCGGCGTTTCCACCATTACGGACGTGGATTCGGCCCAGGCCAGCTTCGATACCCTGCTGGCGCAGGAAATCGTGGCCCAAAATGATCGCGAAATAAAATACCAGGCATACGAACAGCTCACCGGGCTGGATCCCCAGGCCGTAGTCCAGGTCAGTGACCGGATCGTGCCCGTCCTGCCGCAGCCCGCAGAGGTGAAGGACTGGGTTTCCCGGGCAGAGGCTGCCAACTACGGCTTGCTGGCGCAGCGCCTGAATCTGGACATCGCCCGGCGCGAGATAGACAAATTCCGTGCCGAAACGGCCGTCGCAGTGGATCTGGTGGCCAGTTATGGCGACAAGCACGATGCCAGCGGCATTTCCAAAAGCGGCGGAAAAGATTCGACCAGGACCGCACAGATCGGCGTGGTGATGAGTATCCCGCTGTATACCGGCGGCAATCGCTCCTCCCAGTTCCGCCAGGCCGTGGCCAGGCAGGAGCAGCTGCGCGATCTGGTTGAGGCCTCCCGTCTGAGTGCCGTTCAAACCACGCGTCAAGCCTTCCTTGGCATGCAGAACGGAGTTGCCCAGGTGCGGGCGTTAACCCAATCGCTGAATTCCAGCAAATCGTTGCTCGATTCCACCACGCTGGGCAAAGAAGTTGGAGTGCGAACTATTGTGGATGTCTTGAATGCCCAGCAGCAATATTATTCCACGCGTTATGAGTTGACCTCCGCCCGATACAATTACCTGATTAGCCGGCTGCAATTGGCAGCTGCGATTGGCGCATTGGGCGAGCCGGATTTGCAGAGTGCAAATAGCCTGTTGCTGGAAAAATGATTTTTTTGACTTTTCATATCATAAATTTACTTGTATTCAAAAAATTAGCCACGCATAATTCGGGGGTAACTATTGTTAACCAATCAATACCGGGAGAGCGATTGTGGTTGATCTTTCTAGCCAGACCCTCAGCCAATTGGCTGATCTGAAAAAACAAATCGATGTTGAAATTGTTCGCCGCAAAGAATCTGAAAAGCAGAATCTGCGCGCAGAAATGCAGCGCATGGCCGCAGCCGCCGGCCTTTCCTTGGCCGAAGTGGTCGGCAGCGGAGAAAAGAAGACACGCAAAGTGACTTCGACCGGTGTTGCTCAATTCGCCAATCCGGCCGATGCCTCGCAAACCTGGACCGGCCGTGGCCGCAAGCCGCAGTGGGTGCTCGACTGGCTCGCCGCCGGCAAAGCGCTGGATGCCCTGCGGGTTTGATGCAAGCTGAAAAATAAAAAAGGGTGGCATAGGCCACCCTTTTTTATTCGGTACAATCTGCCTATTGCCGGTTCTGGAAAATGTCATGCCCCATCCGCTTACCCTCCATCTCAATCCGGAACAATCGGCAGCGGTTGAATTGCCGGCCGAACACGCGCTGATTCTTGCCGGCGCAGGCAGCGGCAAGACCCGAGTGCTGACCACGCGCATTGCCTGGCTGCTTTCCACCGGCATGGTGAGCTCGGCCGGTATCCTGGCGGTGACCTTCACCAACAAGGCTGCCAAGGAAATGCTGGCCCGACTCACCTCCATGCTGCCACTCAACCCGCGCGGCCTGTGGATGGGCACATTCCATGGCTTGTGCAACCGCATGCTGCGCCTACACTGGCGCGAAGCCGGCCTGCCAGAGGCCTTTGCCATTCTCGACAATCAGGATCAGCTGGCTGCGGTCAAGCGGGTGATGAAAGCCATCAATGTCGATGACGAGCGCTATCCTCCGCGGACCGTGCAGCTGTATATCAATGGCCATAAAGAAAATGGCCGGCGCGCGGATGCGGTGGAGGCGTGGGACGATTATTCGCACATGCTGAAAACGATCTATGCGGAATACGAGCGCCAATGCCAGCGCGAAGGCGTGGCGGATTTTCCGGAGTTGTTGTTGCGCTGTTATGAATTATTGCAGCGCAATGCTGCATTGCGCGAACATTATCAAAGCCGATTTCGGCATATCCTGGTGGATGAATTCCAGGATACCAATCGCTTGCAATACCAGTGGCTGAAGCTTTTTGTTGGCGAAAGTAATTGCCTTTTTGCCGTGGGCGACGACGATCAATCCATTTATGCTTTTCGCGGCGCCAATGTAGGCAATATGCAGGATTTCCAGCGCGATTACGCGGTCAAGCACATCATTCGGCTGGAGCGCAATTACCGTTCGCACGGAAACATTCTGGATGCGGCCAATGCGGTGATTGCCCGCAACCGCAATCGTTTGGGGAAAAATTTGTGGACCGAGGCGGAATCGGGCGAGCCGATTCGCGTCTATGAAGCGGCCACCGATTTCGAGGAAGCGGAATTTATCGTCGATGAAGCGCGCAACCTGATGCGCGATGGCGCCAATCCCACCGAAATTGCCGTGCTGTATCGGGCCAATGCCCAATCGCGCGTGATCGAACACGCCTTGTTTTCGGCCGGCATTCCCTATCGTGTTTATGGCGGATTGCGTTTTTTCGAACGCCAGGAAATCAAGCATGCCATGGCCTATTTGCGCCTGATCGCCAATTCCGACGATGACAATGCCTTGCTGCGCGTGATCAATTTTCCGACGCGCGGCATCGGTGCGCGCACGGTAGAAGGCCTGCAGGATGCGGCGCGGCAGGCCGGCACCAGCCTGTGGCAGGTGGCCTGTGCCGGTGCGGGCGGGCGCGGCGGTGCCGCAGTGAAAAAGTTCATCGAGCTGGTGGAATCGATGCGCTCGCAGGGCGAAGGTTTGCCCTTGCCGGAGCTGGTCGCCATGATGCTCGATCTTTCCGGACTGCAGGCGCATTACCGGCTGGAGCGCGAGGGCGAGGAGCGCCTCGCCAACCTGGATGAGCTGATCAATGCCGCGACCGTGTTCGTGACCGAAGACGAGAACGATCTGATCGCCTTTCTGGCGCATGCCTCGCTCGAAGCCGGCGAGCATCAGGCCGGGGCCGGGCAGGAGGCGATCCAGTTGATGACGGTGCATGCCGCCAAGGGGCTGGAATTCCACGCGGTATTCCTCTGTGGCATGGAAGAAGGGCTGTTCCCGCACGACAACAGCCTGAACGACCCGAACGGCCTGGAGGAAGAGCGAAGGCTGATGTATGTGGCCATTACCCGGGCGCGCCGCCGGCTCTATCTCACGCTGGCGCAAAGCCGCATGCTGCACGGCCAGACGCGCTTTGGCGTGGCCTCGCGCTTTCTGGCCGAGATCCCGCCCGATCTGCTCAAGTATCTGAATCGCGGCTATGCGCCATCGGCACCGGTGGTCAGCAAGCGGGTAGAAGTGCCCGATCATGGCCTGGCGATCGGCATGACGGTCACGCATCCCAAGTTCGGCCAGGGCGTGGTGATCGATGCCGAAGGGCAGGGCAAGGGCGCCAACGTGCAGGTCAATTTCCGCGATCATGGCCCCAAGTGGCTGGCGGTCGCCTATGCCAAGCTGCAACCGGTAGCCTAGGCCGCAAATATGGCTGAAATCCGCGCTTATTCCTTTGCCAACCCGGTGCTCGAACAGGAGGTAGCTCCGATGCCGGCCGGCGCGGCGGATTTGTCTGCGCTGCGGATTCTGGTGGTCGACAGCGTGCCGGGCATGCGCGCGGCCACCTGTGCCCAGTTGGGCAATTTTGGCGCAACCCGGATCGAACAAGCCAGCCAGGCCGGCGATGCGCTTGCCCTGATCCGGCGCGTTGGCTACGACGTGATCCTGTCCGAGTACGACCTGGGCAACGGGTTCGATGGTTTGAACCTGTTCGAGGAAGCGCGGCGCCAAGGCCTGCTGAAAGCTTCCTGCGTATTTATGATTGTCACCGCCGAGCGGCGTGCCACGCGCGTGATTGGCGCGGCCGAACTGGCGCCCGATGCCATCGTGCTCAAGCCGTATACCGGCGAAACGCTCTACAGCAAGCTCGTTCGCGCCATTCGCCGCAAGGTGCGTTTCCGCCCGATCGACGAGGCCATTCTGGCGCACGACTTCCTGCTGGCCATCCGGCTGTGCAATAGCGGGATCGATGCTGGCGACGATGATGCCCCGGCATTTGTGCGCATGAAAGTTCACCTGCTGTTGCGGGTGGGCGACTGGACCGCGGTGCGTGATGTGTGCCGCGAAGTGCTGGCCCTGACCGATCTGGCCTGGGCGCGAATGGCGTTGGGCAAGGCGCAGTATCACCTTGGCGGATTTGAAGAAGCGCTGACCGTGTTCCAGGGTGTGATCGCGGAACATGAACTGGTGATTGAGGCCTACGACTGGCTGGCGCGGACACTGCGTTCGCGCGGTGATACGGGCGGTGCGCTGGACGTGTTGAAGCGCGCGGCGGTGCGATCGCCTTATGTCCTGGAGCGGCAACGCGATCTGGGTGATTTGGCCTGGCATCACGGCGATCTGGCCGTGGCGGAAACGGCCCTGTCCGAAACCGTGCGCCTGGCGCGTTTTTCGTTCCGGCGCGACGCGGCGGATCTGGGGCGCTTGGCCGAGGTGCAGCTTGCGCGTGGCGATATGCTGAGCGCCCGGCGCAGCGTGGCAGAAATCCGCAAGGAGTTCCGGGAATCGCCCGCTGCGGTGCTGGCAGACGCGCTGGATGCCACGATTTGGCTGAGACAAGGCGAGAAGCAGAAGGCGCGCGAGGCACTCAACCAGTCACTGCAAGGCCTTGCCACGCAACTGGTGCCGCCGGCGCCGGCTGTTGGTCTGGCCGTGGCCAATGCCTGCATGCAGCAACAACAGTTTGAAGTCGGTGAGAACATTGTCCGCACGGTGCTCAAGAACCGGCATGACGACCCCGTGCTGCATGCCCGGGTTGCCGAGGTGTTCCGTTGTGCCGGGCATGAAGAGCAGGGACGGCAACTGATCGAGGCGGCGGTGCAGGATATCGTGGCCCTGAATAACGAAGCCGTGCGCCTTGCGCAGGCGGGCGAGCTGGCAGTGGCGGCGGAGCAGTTCGTCCGGGCCGTGGCCGATATGCCGGCCAATATCCAGGTACTGGTCAACGCGATCAATGCCTTGCTGGCCTGTGTGAACCGGCATGGCTGGCACGATGGCTACATGCAGCATGCGGCGGAATACCTGGAGCGGGCAAGGGCGCTCGATCCGGATAACGGCCGCGCCTTGCAACTGGCGGAAATCTACCGGCGCACCTGCCGGCGCCATGAAAAAGCGATACCGGGCCGACTTTAGTCCGCCCGGCTGTCAGCTGCGAAGGCGCAGCCGCCTAATGCAGATAGGCTCTACACCACGCCTTCCATCCCCAACTCCTGAATCTTGCGTGTCAGCGTATTGCGGCCCCAGCCCAGCAGCTCCGCGGCTTCAATGCGTTTGCCGCCGGTATAGGCCAGTGCCTGCTCGATCACCACGCGCTCGAATGCCGGCGTGATCTCGTCCAGTACCCGATGTTCGCCGCGCGCGAGCCGTCCGGAGATTTCCGTGGCTAGTGCGGCCAGCCAGTTGCCGGCGGGTGCTGCCACGGCACCGCTGTCTTCGGTCAGCTCCGGCGGCAGATCGTTCACTTCGACCACCTGACCAGGGGCCATCACGGTGATCCAGTGGCAAACGTTTTCCAATTGGCGCACGTTGCCGGGAAAGGCGAAGTTTGCCAGTTGCGCCATGGCTTCTTCCGACAGGCGTTTGGCTTCGACCCCCAGCTCGGTGGCGGATTTGCTCAGGAAGAAGCGCGCCAGCAGCGGGATGTCTTCCTTGCGCTCGCGCAGGGGTGGCAGGCGCAGGCGAATCACGTTCAAACGGTGAAACAAGTCTTCGCGGAACTGGCCGAGCTTGACGCGCTCTTCCAGATTCTGGTGCGTGGCGGCAATCACGCGCACATTGGCCTTGATCGGTTGATGGCCGCCGACGCGGTAGAAAAAGCCGTCGGACAAAACGCGCAGCAGCCGGGTTTGCAGGTCGGGCGGCATGTCGCCGATTTCATCGAGGAACAGCGTGCCGCCCTCGGCCTGCTCGAAGCGACCCTGGCGCTTGGCGTCCGCACCGGTAAAGGCGCCACGCTCATGGCCGAACAGTTCGGATTCGAGCAGATCTTTCGGAATGGCTGCGGTGTTGATCGCGATGAACTGTTTGGCCGCGCGCGGGCTGTGGCGGTGCAGCGCGCGGGCGACCAGTTCCTTGCCGGCGCCGGATTCGCCGGTGATCAGCACGGTGGCGGCCGATTGCGATAGCCGTCCGATCGCGCGAAACACGTCCTGCATGGCCGGCGCCTTGCCGAGAATTTCCGGCGCGGGCGAGGCGGCCTCGATGGTTTCAGCCTGGCGCTCGCTTTCCTGCAGCGCGCGGCGTACCAGCAGCACGGCCTGGTCCACATCGAACGGCTTGGGCAAGTATTCGAACGCGCCGCCCTGGAAGGCAGAAACTGCGCTGTCGAGATCGGAATGCGCGGTCATGATGATGACCGGAATTTCCGGCCATTCGCGCTTCACGATTTCCAGGAAAGTCAGGCCGGATTCACCCGGCATGCGCATGTCGCAGACCACGACGCGCGGGCGCTCGGTTTCCATGCGCGCCAGCGCTTCGGTGGCAGAGGGGAAGGTGGCGTGGTCAATGCCTTCGCGGGCCAGCGCTTTTTCGAATACCCAGCGAATGGAGCGATCGTCATCGATGACCCAGACAGTTTTCATGGTTGCTCCGTAAAGGAAGTATCTGCCTGCCATGCGTTCAGCGGCAGCAAAATGGTGAAAGATGTTTGGCCGGGGCGGCTTTCGAATTCGATCGTGCCATGGTGTTGCACGACAAAGGTATGCGCCAGGTGCAGCCCGATGCCGGTGCCGCCGGGGCGGCCGGAAACCAGCGGGTAGAACAGCGTGTCGCGCAGCGATTCCGGAATGCCGGGGCCGTTGTCCGTGATTTCGATGCGCACCGCCAGCGGGAAGCGTCGGCGATTGAGGGTGACCTGGCGGGCAATCCGGGTGCGCAGCACGACCTCGCCGATACCGCTCATGGCCTGCACGGCATTGCGCACGATATTGAGTACGACCTGGATCAGTTGTTCGCGGTCGGCGATCAGCGGCGGCAGGCTGGTGTCGTAGTCGCGCTTGACCGCGAGCCCGTTGGGCGTTTCGGCCTGGACCAGGCTGCGCACGCGCTCCAGCACTTCGTGGATATTGAGCTCAGTCAGCTTGGGCAGGCGATGCGGCGTCAGCAGCCGGTCGAGCAGGCCCTGCAGGCGCTGCGATTCCTCGACGATGACCTGCGTGTATTCCTTCAGGCGTGGATCGGGCAGCTCGTGCGCCAGCAACTGGGCCGCGCCCTGAATCCCGCCGAGCGGATTCTTGATTTCATGCGCCAGATTGCGGATCAGTTCGCGGTTGGCCTGTTGCTGCGCCTGGATGCGCTCCTCGTTGGCAATGCGCCGTTGCTGGTCGATATGGCGGATTTCCAGGATGAAGGCGCCTTCGCTCGCCTCGATCGGCGAAACGGTCAGCGTGATGTACATCTCGCCGTTGGGCCCGTCCACGGCCAACTCGTGCTCGGTGATGGAAATGTTGCCTTGCTGTGCAGTCAGAAATGCCTGAGTGATCGGGCTGGCCGGCCCGAAGCAGGCAGACAGGGTCATGCCCTCGCAGTCTCGCAGGGAAAAAAGGGATTGGGCTGCCGGATTGGCGCAAACGATCCGGCCATCGGATCCGATGGCAAGTACCGCTGCGTCAAGAAATTCAAGTCCGGCAAAGGCGCGGGGGCTCATGGCGGTGCGCTCCTGTTTAGGTTAGGTTACCTATAAGCAAAAGCTGGGCCAGCCCGAAAAGGCGCAGGAAACAGGCGGGTTTGATCTGTCCGGGCGGGCTGTGCACCATAATGTTGCCCCAAAACAGGGCGGATGGGCAGGGAGGGTGAGGGTGCCGGAGATCAGCGGTTTTTGCCGAGCTCGATTTGTAGTGCGGCGACATTCTTTTCGTGCAGTTGCAGGCGCTCACGCAAACGGCCGATGCGTTCGAGGTATTTCTGCGGATTGGCTTTTTCCTCGGCGCTGCGATTGGTTTCGGCGTCGGCCAGCGCCTTCTTCTGCTCGGCCAGCAGGCGTTGCTCGGATGCCAGCTCATCCTGCAGGATGCGCTGGCGGTTCACGTCGCGCTCTTTCTGTGTTCCGCTATCCACGCGCGGAAAGTGGGTAGGTGAAGGCGTGTTGACGCGGGGCGTACCGGCTTCGCCGTTTTTGGCTTTGTTGGCCTGCCGCGGAGCGGCGTAGCCCGGTTCGACAAAAATGCGCTGGGCGCCGCGCACCGGCGTATTGGTAAACGTGATGTTGCCGTGTTCGTCGACATGTTTGTATATGTCGGCCCAAGCCGGGCTTCCCAGCAGGATGAGCAATAAAGACGCGAGAGGAAGTTTTTTACACATGGCATCAAGGTAACACACGGTCGATCCGGGTGTGCATAACGGTTTTAATCGGACACAGGCCGGTCGCTGTGGCCCAGTGTCTTCTCCGGTGCAATCAGATCGCGCAGGCGCTGCTTAAGTTCCTTGGCTTCCGGAAAACGCCCCTCGGTTTTGCGGTTCCAGATTTCCACGCCATCGCAGGTCACGATAAACGCGCCGCCGGTGCCGGGTTGCAGTGCGACTTCCCCGAGCTCGTCGCTGAATGTGGTCAGTAGCTCCTGCGCCAGCCAGGCGGCGCGTAACAGCCAGTTACAGCGTGTGCAGTAGTGGATGACGATGCGGGGCAGATGGGGTTGGTCCATAAGAGGCTCCTTGATCAAACAGGCAGGCCAAGTTCGCGCATGGCTGCGCGGGAGGCATGAACGTCAACATGGTGCACGCCATGCCAGCCCAGATCGCGGGCAGCATGGATGTTGTGCGCCACATCGTCGATGAAGACAATCTCATCGGGGGCGATTCCGGGCAAGTCACGGGCGATGCGTTGCTGCATGACCTGATAGATGGCGGGGTCCGGCTTGATCAGACCCAGTTCGCCGGAAACCAGGATGTCGCGGAAGTGGCGCAAAAACGATAGGTTCTCGCGCGCATAAGGGAAGGTTTCGGCCGACCAGTTGGTCAGCGCGTACAGTGGCACATTGGCCGCGTGCAAGGTTTCCAGCAGTGCGACACCTTCGGGCAGTTCACCGGCCAGCATCTCGCTCCAGCGCCCGTAAAAAGCACGGATCCAGTCGGCATATTCCGGGTGCTTTCCCAGCAATTCTGCCGTGCCCTCGGCCAGCGGGCGCCCGGCATCCTGCCGGACATTCCAGGCGCCATTGCATACATGCTCCAGAAACCAGCGGCGTTGCTGCGGATCGGGAATCAGCTCGCAGTAGACATATTCGGGGTTCCAGTCGACCAGAACACCGCCCAGATCGAAAACAACGGCGCGGATGGGCATGACAAGCGTCTTTTAGATGAGATGAGTGCGATTGTAGCGCGCAAGACCGGGCGGAAAAACAAAACCCCGCGTACGGGACGCGGGGTTTTGTACTGCCAGGAATCCGGAACGCTGGATTACAGGCTGTAGTACATGTCGAACTCAACCGGGTGAGTCGTCATGCGGGTGCGGTTCACTTCGGTCATCTTCAGCTCGAGATAAGCATCGATGAACTCGTTGCTGAACACGCCGCCACGGGTCAGGAACTCGCGGTCTGCGTCGAGTGCGGCCAGGGCTTCTTCCAGCGATGCGCACACGGTCGGGATCAGCTTGTCTTCTTCCGGCGGCAGATCGTACAGGTTCTTGTCGGCCGGATCGCCAGGGTGGATCTTGTTCTGGATGCCGTCGAGACCTGCCATCATCAGTGCGGCGAAGCACAGGTACGGGTTGGCCAGCGGATCCGGGAAGCGGGTTTCGATGCGGCGGGCCTTGTCGCTGGAAACGTGCGGAATGCGGATCGAAGCGGAACGGTTGCGGGCGGAGTAAGCCAGCTTGACCGGAGCTTCATAGTGCGGAACCAGACGCTTGTAGGAGTTGGTGCCCGGGTTGGTGATCGCGTTCAGTGCCTTGGCGTGTTTGATGATACCGCCGATGTAGTACAGGGCCATGTCGGACAGACCGGCGTAGCCATTGCCTGCGAACAGGTTCTTGCCATCTTTCCAGATCGACTGGTGAACGTGCATGCCGGAACCGTTGTCGCCAACGATGGGTTTCGGCATGAAGGTTGCAGTCTTGCCGTACTGGTGCGCAACGTTGTGCACCACGTACTTCAGGGTCTGGGTCCAGTCGGCGCGCTCAACCAGGGTCGAGAACTTGGTGCCGATTTCGTTCTGGCCGGCGGTTGCCACCTCGTGGTGGAACACTTCAACCGGAATGCCCAGTTCTTCAAGCACCAGCACCATGGTGGCGCGGATGTCTTGATGGCTGTCAACCGGCGGAACCGGGAAGTAGCCACCCTTGACCATCGGACGGTGGCCGGTGTTGGAGCCATCGTAATCGATACCGGTCGACCATGCGGCTTCGGAAGAGTTGATCTTTACCGAGCAGCCGGACATGTCTGCATGCCAGGTGATGCTGTCGAAGATGAAGAATTCGGGTTCCGGGCCGAAGTAGGCGGTATCGCCCAGGCCGGAGGACTTCAGGTAGGCTTCAGCGCGCTTGGCGATGGAGCGCGGGTCACGATCGTAGCCCTTGCCGTCGGACGGTTCGATCACGTCGCAGGTGATGAATACGGTCGGTTCGTCGAAGAACGGATCGATCTTGGCGGTGGCAGCATCCGGAGCAAGCAGCATGTCGGAGGCTTGAATGCCCTTCCAGCCGGCGATGGAGGAACCATCGAAAGCATGGCCGCGCTCGAACCATTCTTCGTCAACGATGTGCGACGGGATGGAAACGTGTTGTTCCTTGCCGCGGGTGTCGGTAAAACGCAGGTCAACGAATTTGATATCGTTTTCCTGGATAAGCTTGATTACGTCGGCTGCCGCCATGAGTGATTCTCCTTGTTGAGAGACTGAAGTAGAGCTGATTCGATAGACGCCGTTTACGGACAGGCGTTCGGGGCGATATACAGCAGAATTCGTGCCAGCCATTTCAAATGGGTGGCGCTATTGTGCCACAAGAACTTGCCATGCTGCATAGAGTTGCACGCTGCACCAATAGGCAGCAAACAGCATCATATTGCACCAATATAGTGCAATTGCGAGGCTGGTTTTGCCGGTCTCGATTGGCAGGAACGCAACAATGAAATACAGGTCGTATGACAACAAGCACAACCGGACAAACGGCTAGGTACTGTTGACGCCAGATAGGTTTTTATCTAGCGTCGATAGCACTCTTATAAAAGCCAAGGAGACATTACATGAGCCAGTCCGCCAAAATTTTGCAAGTCGCCCGTGAGCGGAGCGAAGAGTTTGATCTGCCCTATTCCGGCGCAGTGACGCCCGAAGAAGCCTGGACGCTGATGCAGAGCCTGCCCGGGGTGAAGCTGGTTGATGTGCGCACCCAGCCTGAATGGCAGTTTGTCGGGGTGGTGCCGGGGAGCGAGTTGATCGAATGGAAGCGCTATCCGCTGATGGCGCTGAACCCGGATTTTCTCTCCCGACTCAAAGCAGCGGTCGATCCGGAAAACATGGTGCTGTTCCTGTGCCGTTCCGGCGTGCGCTCGCACGAGGCGGCCGCGCTGGCCGCACAGCATGGTTATACCGAGGCGTTCAATGTGCTGGAAGGCTTCGAGGGCGACAAGGATGACTTGCAGCAACGCGGCAAGTTGAACGGCTGGAAGGCGGCCGGTTTGCCGTGGATAAACATGTAGCGCGGGCTGTTGACATGGGTTTGCGTAAAAACTAATCACCGTCAACAGAACCAGGCGCGGGTGCTAAAATCGCCGCCTTGTTTATCCAAGCTAAGGCCGTGTCATGCGCCTCGCCATTTTTGGCAATCCCGTTGCCCAGAGCAAATCGCCGCTCATCCAGACCGCGTTTGCCGCGCAGTTCGGTCTGCCCGACTTTGAATACGGCCGTATTCTTGCCCCGCTCGATGGTTTTACCGAGGCCTTGCAACGCTTCATCGCGGAAGGCGGCCAGGGCGGCAATGTCACTGCGCCGTTCAAGGAAGAGGCTTTTCGGGCCTGCGACCGGCTGACTGCGCGGGCGGCGGCAGCGCAGGCGGTGAATACGCTCAAAGTCGAGGCCGACGGTCAGCTTCTGGGGGACAACACCGATGGCGCCGGGCTGGTGGCCGACCTCAACCGGTTCTGTTCGCTGGCGGGCAAGCGCATTCTGGTACTCGGCGCGGGCGGCGCGACGCGCGGGGCGATCCTGCCGCTGGCGGGCGAGCAGCCGGCCGAGATCGTGATTGCCAACCGCACTGCGCTGAAAGCCGTTGATCTGGCGGCTGTTTTCAGTGCCCAGGTCGATGTGCCGGTTCGAGGTGTGGCGCTCGACCAGATTTCTGGCGTGTTCGATGTGGTCATCGATGCGACATCTGCCAGTTTGGGAGGCGAAGCCTTTCCCTTGCCGGCTAGCGTTTTCGGCGCGGGGTGCGTGGCGTACGAGATGGTTTATGGCAAGGGTGAAACGCCGTTCATGGCGCGAGCTCAAGAGGCTGGGGCTGCGCACCGGGTCGATGGATTGGGCATGCTGGTGTATCAGGCCGTGGAGGCGTTCGAACTGTGGACCGGATTGCGCCCCGAGGCCGAGCCGGTGTTTGCTTTGTTGCGCAACGCCTAGTCGGGTGCCGAGATGCAAAAGCGTTCACTGGGCGGGCTGCTGGGGCGAATTGGGCTGATACTGCTGCTGCTTTTCCTGTGCTGGAATGTCTGGATTCTGGGCCACGTGCTGTGGTGGCGCAGCCATAACCCGTCCGAGACCGCTTTCATGTCGGAGCAGCGCGACAGGTTGCAGCAGAAGAACCCCGATGCCGAACTGCGCCACAAATGGGTGCCCTACAACCGGATTTCCCCCAGCCTGAAACAGGCGCTGGTGGCGAGCGAGGATGCCAAGTTCCTCGAGCATGAAGGCTTTGACTGGGAAGGCATCCAGACCGCGTGGGAAAAGAACGTGAAGAAAGGGCGCATTGTGGCCGGCGGATCGACGATCAGCCAGCAACTGGCCAAGAACCTGTTCCTGTCATCGAAGCGCACGCCGTGGCGCAAACTGGAGGAAGCCCTGATCACCGTGATGCTGGAGGCGGTGATGGACAAGCGGCGGATCTTCGAGATTTACCTGAATGTGATCGAGTGGGGTAATGGCGTATTCGGCGCAGAAGCGGCCGCACGCTATTATTTCAAGACCTCTGCTGCCAATCTTGGCCCGGGCCAGGCGGCGAGACTGGCCGCCATGGTGCCCAATCCCCGTTATTTCGATACGCACCGCAACGATTCCAGGTTGTTGCGCAAGGCGGCTATCATTTCGCGCCGGATTGCGTATGCCGACGCGCCTTGATGCGTCATCCTGCCTGCTGGCCTAACGAGTCGTAACTAACCATCCAATCGGATGTTGGAACCAGGGACGCGCGTGAAACTCGAGACCGTCTTTTGGCTGGCCAGTGTCGGGCTGGTCGCCATGCTGCTGGCCGTGCTGGTCTGGTGTTTATGGCGCTGGCAGGCGACGGTGCATCGGCGAGCCGCGGGGGCCCCGGTGCGCCTCGGCGCACAGGTGGAGGGGCGATCCGCAACGCTGCCGGTTGAATTGTCCGAGCTGGGGGGCTGCCGAATCGAGCGCCAGCTTGGCCGCGGTGCGATGGGGGTGGTCTATCTGGGGCGCGAGCTTGATTCGGGCCGCCAGGTGGCACTCAAGACCATGGCGCTGGCAAGCGAGTTTGATGAAGACGCCTTGGCCGATGCACGGAACCGCTTTTTTCGCGAGGCCGAAACCGCTTCCCGGCTGCATCATCCCGGCACCGTGCGAGTGTTCGGTTCGGGCGAAGATCACGATCTGGCCTGGATCGCCATGGAGTTTCTGCCCGGCCAGCCCCTGACCGAGTGGACCCGGCCGGATACCCTGCTGCCGCTGCCCGAGGCGCTGGCCGTGGTGCGCCAGGCGGCGCTGGCGCTGGATTATGCGCACCGGCAGCAGGTGGTTCACCGTGACATCAAACCGGCCAATCTCATGTACGATCCCGGCACGCGCAAGGTCAAGCTCACCGACTTTGGCGTGGCGCGGCTGACCGATTCCAACCGTACCCGCACGGGACTCGTGCTCGGCACGCCCGCCTTCATGTCGCCGGAACAGTTGGCCGGAGCGCGCATCGATGCGCGATCCGATCTTTTTTCGCTCGGTGTCACGCTCTATCAACTGACCACCGGCCAGTTGCCGTTTACGGCCAAGTCGCTGGGCGAGTTGATGTACGCGATTACCCATCATTCCCCGCTGGACCCCCGAATTGCCAATCCCCGGCTGCCAGCTGCGCTGGCGGCGATTATCATGAAAGCATTGCAAAAAGAAACCGCCGCGCGTTTTCAGACCGGGGCGCAGTTTGCGCTGGCGCTCGCCCGTCTTGAAGTTGCGCTGAAAGGAAACAAGCCGCATGCAAAGCCTACGTGATGCAATCGAGATGACCGGCCTCACCGATACCGGCCGGGTGCGCGAGCATAATGAAGACGCCGTGCTCTACGATGCCGATCTGGGCATCGTGGTGCTGGCCGACGGCATGGGCGGCTACAATGCCGGCGAGGTGGCCAGCGGCCTGGCCGTCGATGTGGTGAGCGACACCTTGCGCACCACGCTGAACGCCGAGTGGCCGCAGGGCATATCGAGCAAGGCCACACCCGCTGTCGCGACGGAACTGCTTGCGGCTGCCATTGCGCGTGCCAATGAGGCAGTCTTCGAGATGGCACACAACGATCCGCTTTGTTCCGGGATGGGGACGACGCTGGTCGCTGCAATTTTTTACGATAACCGGGTCGCGGTGGGGCATGTGGGCGATTCGCGGCTTTATCGTTATCGCTCGGCGGAATTCATCCAATTGACCCGCGATCATTCGCTGCTGCAGGAGCAACTGGATGCCGGCCTGATCCGGGCAGAGGACGCCCGGCATGCCACCTACCGCAATCTGGTGACGCGGGCGGTCGGCATCGAAGCACAGGTCGAGGCCGAGATCCAGGAATTCGAGGTCCAGCCGGGCGATATTTACCTGTTTTGCTCGGACGGATTGACCGATATGCTTGAGGACCCGCTGATCGGCGAGACCGTGAGCCTGTTTTTCGATAGCCTGCCGTTGGCGGCCCAGGCGCTGGTTGATCAAGCGAACGCCAATGGGGGCAAGGACAATATTTCAGTCGCACTGGCGGGCATCCGGCGCGATTATGCGGTGGAAACCGGCTGGTTTTCGCGGCTTTCTTCCCGGTTTCGGTGAGTGGCATGGCTAAGTTACAAGTGATTCTGGATGGTGCGGTCATCGATGAGTTCCGGCTGACGCGGGGACGCATCACCATCGGCCGGCGCAGGTATAGCGATATTCTGCTGGACAACCCCGCCGTTTCCGGCGACCACGCGCTGATCGAGCGCATCGGCCGTGATGTCTATCTTGAAGACCGCGACAGCACCAACGGCACCAAGCTCAATGGCAAGCCGGTGCGACGACAGGTGTTGCGTTTTGGCGATGAAATCGGCATTGCGCACTATGCCTTGCGTTACTGCAATGACGATGCGCCAGCCCAGCCCGGCTTTGAGCATACCTTGATGATGAAAGAGATTCGCCCCGGCGGTGGGCGGGTGGATACCCGCCCGCAGGCCGAGGCGGCCGTCGCATCGCGCAATCCGGCTTCCATCCTGGGTCCGCTCGGGGTGCTCCATGTGCTGACCGGGCCCAATGCCGGGCGCGAGCTGAAGCTGGTCAAGAATCTCACCACGCTGGGCAAGGCCGGCACGCAGGTCGCCGTGGTGACGCGCCGGGCGGAGGGCTATTTCCTGAGCCATGTCGAAGGCGCGCAATGCCCGCGAATCAACGGCCGGGAAGTCGGCACCCAGCCCTGCGCGCTGCAGGCCGGGGACCAGATTGAATTCATGGGGGTGTCCATGATTTTTGACCACCAGATTGAGCCAGCCGGCAAGCCGGCGGGTGGCTGAGCATGCAACTCAGGGTGCTTGGCTGCAGCGGCGGCATCGGCGGCGCGAACCGGACCACGGCTTTCCTGCTGGATGAGCATGTGCTGGTCGACGCGGGCACGGGAGTCGGCAGCTTGTCGCTGCAGGCGCTGCGGGCGATCGACCATGTTTTTCTGACGCACGCCCACTTCGATCATATCGCTTGCCTGCCGATGCTGCTCGATACGGTCGCCGGCTTGCGCAACGGTGTGCCGATTACCTTGCATGCCCGGCGCGAGACGATTGCCGTGCTGAAGGAACATGTCTTCAACTGGCGAATCTGGCCCGATTTCAGCCTGATCCCGGATGAATCCAGTGCGCTGTTGCAGTTCGCCGTGCAGGAAGTCGGCGAAACGCGCGAAGTGGCGGGGTGCCGCATTACCGCCTTGCCGGCCGAGCATACGGTGCCGGCAGTCGGCTTCCGGCTCGATAGCGGCAAGTCATCGGTGATTTTCAGCGGCGACAGCACGGGCGGTGATGCCTTCTGGGCGGCGGTCAATGCCACGGACAACCTGACGACCCTGATCATCGAAACCGCCTTCCCCGACCGGGAAGCCGCGCTGGCGCACGCGGCCCGGCATCTTTGCCCGGCCACGCTGCAACGCGAGCTGGCGCGCCTGCGGCGTCCGGCCGATATCCGGATCACGCACCTCAAGCCGGCGGACAGTGCGCTGATCCTGGGCGAGATCGCTGCGCTGGGCCTGCCGGCGCGTGCCTTGCTTCCTGGCGATGTGATCGAGTTCTAACTAACGCCTGCTGGCAACGCTCGACAGCAAGCGCGACCAGTAGAACTCGCGTTGCGCGGCATCTTCCACCGGCTGGATCCAGACCAGCTTGCCGGTATCGGGCATCGAGGGTTTGGGCGTATCGCGCAAGGTGTTGGCCAGCCCCTCGCGCACGGTGAGCTGGCCCGATATTTCCGGTGTCAGCATGTGGTTGATCCAGGCCTCGGCCAGCGCCGGGTTGCCGGTCTGGCTCAAAATGGCCCAACAATCGAGCCAGGCCAGGGCGCCTTCTTGCGGGATCACGTAACCGATATCCGCGCCGGCGCGCTGCAAGGCCTGGATCTGCTGGTCGCCGTAATTGGCATAGACCAGCGCGACTTCGTTGTCGCGGAACAGTTGCACCACTTCTTCCGGGGTGCTGTAGAACTTCAGCACATTCTTGCGCAGATCGCGCAGCTGATCGACCACTTGCGTGAATTGGGTCGGGTTAAGCTTGAACGGATCGCGATAGCCCAGCATCAACGCCGTCAGGCTGAAGTTATGGGCGCCGCCGTGGTAAGCCAGTACCTTGCCCTGGTAGCGCGGATCCCACATGGCCGACATCGAGCGCGGGGGCTTGGCCACCAGCTTGCGGTTGTAGATCAGGCCCATCGCCGAGTAAGTGTAGGGAACCGCATAGGGTTCGTTCTGGTAAACGATGCCGGGAATGCTGTCGAGCTTGCGAAAGCGTTGGGTCTGGTTGCGGGTATTCGGAATGTTTTTCAGCCGGATCGGGATCACCAGTCGGGCATCCACGTAGCGGCGCAATTCTGCGGTGTTGACCGCAAGCAGATCGAAAGGCTCGCTTTTTTTGCCGGCGGCGCGTGCCCACAATTCCTCGTCGGAATTGATGACGGACACCTCGACCTTCGCATTGTGACGGGCTTCGAAACTGCGGATGGCCTCGGTGCTGACGTAACCGGGCCAGGCCAGTACGCGCAAGGTTTCGCCTGCGCTGGCGCAGGCGGCAAGGACCATGGATAACAGCAGGCAATAGAACACGCGTGGCATTTTCCCTCTGGCTCCCGCGCTGTTGGATCAATCAATGAGATCAATCAATGAAGAAAGGCTGATTCGTGCCAATGCCGGCAGAATGAAAGCCATTCTATCAAAATAGAACGCGGCGGCTTGGTGCTTGAGGATTTTTTACTGATCGCTGGGTGAGCAGGGCAGAGATGAATCCGGCAACAGGGCGTTGCCGGATTATCAGGGAGAGGCAGTTAAATCCAGGCTGCGGTCAGCCGGCCATCCAGCCGCCGTCGACATGCAGGATCTGGCCGGTGACGAAGTCCGAGCATTGCGACAGCAGGAAGGCGATCGGGCCGACCAGCAGGTGTTTTTCGCACAGGCGGCCCTTGGGCAGGCGGCCCATCACCCAGTTGTAGGCCTCTTTCTGGTCGAGGATGTCCTTGTTGATGTCGGTCAGCGTGAAGATCGGCGCCACGGCGTTCACGTTGATGTTGTGCGGCGCGAACTCGACGGCGATCGAGCGCGTCAGGTTGTTGATCGCACCCTTGCTGGCGGCATAGGCGGAAAACTTGGCCTTGCCTTGCGAGCCGCGCACCGACGAGATGTTGACGATGCGGCCGGATTGCTTCTCCAGCATATATTTGCTCACCGACTTGCAGCAGATCATGGTGCCGGTGAGGTTGATATCCATCACCCACTTGAACTTGTCGATGTTGAAGTCTTGCTGCTCTTCGAGGTAAGTCACGCCGGCGCAGTTCACCAGCCCATCGATCTGGCCGTATTTCTGCACCACGGCGGCGGTCATTGCGTCGACGCTGGCCTCGCTGGTGATATCGGTCGCCACGGCAAAGCCTGCGAGGCCGCGCTCGGCGAATTCCTGCAGCGCCTCATCGAGCAGCGGCTGGGAAATATCGACCAGTACCGCGTGCGCGCCGATGCTGGCGAGCCCTGCCGCCACTTCGCGGCCAATGCCGCGGCCGGCGCCGGTTACGATGCAGACTTTGTCTTTCAGTCCGTACATGTCTTCAAGTGTGTAATTCATGCTGCAAAATCCTCCAAAAATCCGGCGCTGGGCGCGAGCGGGCCCCGCCGGCGCCGCTGGCGCCGGTCGAGTGATCCGCTGAAGCGGGGGTCAGAGCAGGTGGGAATACTGGCAACCCTGTGTTGCCAGACGAATGTGGTACAGGGAACGGGTGGCGGTGATGAACAGCTCGTCCTGTTGCGGTCCGCCAAACGTGCAGTTGGAAACGCGCTCGGGCACCTTGATCTTGCCGAGCTTCTGCCCATCAGCGCTCAGCACCAGAATGCCGTCCTCGCAGCTGCAGAAAATCCGCCCGTTGTGGTCGATACGGAAGCCGTCGGGAATACCCGGTTCGATTTGGGCGATCACCTGTGGATTGGCCAGCCGGCAGCCGTCGATCACGTCATAGGCCACCAGATGGCGGTGGCCCTGGGTCGGGAATTCGACGATCGACATGTCGGCCACAACAAGGCGCGATTCATCCGGCGAAAAAGCAAGGCCATTCGGGCGCTGGATATCGGTGGCGACCGCCGTCAGTTCACCGCTGGCCGGATCGAAGCGGTAGACGTAGCAGCCGATGATCTGGCTTTCCGACCTGTAGCCTTCGGCGTCACCGAGAATGCCGTAGGGCGGATCGCTGAACCAGATCGTGCCGTCGGATTTCACCACCACGTCGTTGGGCGAATTCAGCCGCTTGCCATCGAAGCGGTCGACCAGGATGCGCGCCACGCCTTCGGCATCGGTGCGGCTGATGCCGCGCCGGCCGTGCTCGCAACTGACCAGCTGGCCTTCGCGGTCGAGCGTGTTGCCGTTGCTGAAGTTCGACGCCTCGCGGAACACGCTGACCGTGCCGCTGCGATCCCAGCGATACATGCGGTTGGCCTTGACGTCGCTGAACACGACGGCGTCTTCTCGTGGCAGCCAGACTGGTCCTTCAGCCCAGACCGCCGGCGAGGCGAGGCAGACGAGCGCACTGTCGTCGCGCAGCAGTGTGGAAAATTCCGGGTGATACGTTTCAACTTGGCAAGTCATTTCGGGCAGTGCTCCAACAAATCCCCGCAGGGTTCTTATTGATCAGGCCCCTTGAGACATCGTCATTCCGGCGAAGGCCGGAATCCAGTGCCAACATGGGTGGGCTGCCTGGGCCCCGGCCTTCGCCGGGGCGACGAGTTAAAACATTACGGGGCCGAATCAATAAGCTCTGGCGGGATGGTTCTCTTTACTTCACGCCCCAGATCTTCTTGTATTGGTTCTGGTAATCGTTCTGCGGGTCGTAAACGTTCTTGTCGCCGCCATCGAAAGCCACGTTGTCCTTGGTCACGAGGTGCACCGGCGTGACGTAGCCCGACGGTTTGGACTTGGACAACGCACGATTCAGCTCGTCGACCAGCTGCCAGCCATGCAGACGCAGCGGTTCCGGCACGGTGGCGCTCTGGTGGTCGCCGTTGCGGATGCGCTGGTAGGCCGACATCGAGCCATCGCCGGCCGAGATGTTATGCGGCGCGGCGTTGCCCTTCTTGCCGGCGGTCTTCAGCGACGAGCCCATGAAGTCGAAGTACAGGTCGTTGATGCCGAGCGCGTATTCGAAATCGTCGCCGTATTTCTGCAGCAGGCTGAACGTCATCTGCGGCATGCGGTTCGAGGTATCGGCGAGCGGCGTGTCGATGAACTCGACCAGCTTGCAGCCGCTGCATTTCTGCACCACGGCCTTCATCGCGTTGGCCTTCTCCAGCGCGATCTGATAGAGCGAATCGGTGAAGATCAGCACGCGCGCCTTGCCTTCAGACTTGGCGATCGCGTACATCGCGGCCACTTTCGAGACTTCGTTCGCGTCGGAACCGACGTTGAAGAACATGTTGTATTCGGGTGCCGGGCCCGGTTGCGGCACAGCGTGCCAGCCGACCAGCGCGATGCCCTGCTCGGTGGCCTTCTTCAGCGGGATCTTGGCCACGTTCGGGTTCCAGCCACCGATGATGATGCCGGCCGGTTTCTTGGCGATGGCCTGGTTCAGCGCGGCGAGCTGGTCCTTGACCGATCCGGCGCCGTCGAGCACGTCGAGCTTCCACCCGGCGGTTTTGGCGGCCTCGACCACGCCTTCCTTCACGCCCTGCACGCCGCCGTTCTTCATGTCGGAGGCGATGTAGACGATGCTCTTGTTCGCCGCGATCTTCGGTCCGGAAACCGGCCCGTCCCACTTGTTGGACGGGGCGGTCGCCTTGGCGACGACAGCCTTGGCCTCGTCGAGAAAAGCGTCGGCTTGGGCCGTCTGACTCAGGGTGAACAGGGCGCCAACTGCAACTGCACATGCGGTAATGCGTTTCATAGTGACTGCCTCCTAAACATGATGGGATTGAACTTGCGGATCGGCCACTTTCTTGGCGGTGACCTTCTGGACTGCTTTTTGGTTGAGCAAACGGCGGCGCTGGGCGTAGCCGGCAAAACTGATCGACAGCAGCAGCGTGGCGCCGTTGAACATCGGCTCGACCCAGAACGCGCCGCCGAACTGCTGGATGCCGGCGATGCCGATCGCCAGGATCGCGATGCCGACGATCGTGCCCCAGACATTCACGCGTCCGGGACGGATCGTGGTGCTGCCGAGAAAAGCGCCGACCAGTGCCGGCAGCAGGAAATCCATGCCGACGCTGGCCTGTCCCACGCCCTGTTCGGCCGAAACCAGCACGCCGGTTGCGCCGGTCAGCACACTGGAGAGGATGTAGCTGCCGATCACGTAGCGTTTGACCGGGATGCCGTTCAGGTGCGCGGCGGTCGGGTTGCCGCCGATCGCGTACATGTTGCGGCCGACCGGCGTGTGTTCGGTCACGAGCCAGAGCGCGATGGCGACGAAGATCACGTAGAACGCGGCGATCGGCACGCCGGCGATCTCGGTGTGATGCAGCGCGGTGAAGGCTTCCGGCAGGTCGCCGACGATCTGGCGCCCACCCGAATGCCACAGCGCCACGGCATACAGGAAAGTGCCGGAGCCGAGCGTGGCGACGAAACTGTCGATGTCGGCCAGTGCCACCAGGATACCGTTGAGAAAGCCATACAGCGCGGCGAGCACCAGCACCACCAGCACCGCCGCAGGCCAGGAAAGGCCGAGGTTGATCTGCAGCGTGATCGCCAGGATGTGCCAGAGCACGATGCCGAAGCCGACGTTCAGGTCGATCTTGCCGACGATCATCGGAATGGTCGCGGCCAGTGCCAGCAACGCGATTTTCGATTTGCTCGCCAGGATCGCTTGCAGCGTCAGCATCGAAGCGAACGACGGCGTGGCGGCGGAAAAGACCGCCACCAGCACGAAGCAGAGGATCAGCAGGCTGTAGCGCGACGCGGTTTCGCTCAGCCACGGCAGCCAGCCGTCGCGGGCGAGGCTCACGTTTTCTTCCAGCGCTGTGGATTTCACCGATGTTTTGGACACTTTAGTTACCCCTGTAACAGATATGGCAAATCTGGGTTAGGCCGTTTGCAGCGCGGCTGCCGGCTGATCGTTGTTTTCGTCCTGTCCACTGCCGCACGCCAGCGCGAGCAGGTTGGCAAAGCTCACGTCCTCGTCGCACAGCTCGCCCACGACCTGGCCGCGGTTGAACACCAGCGCGCGGCTGCAGATGTGGGCAATCTCTTCGAAGTCGGTCGAAACCACCAGCACGGCGATGCCCTGGTCGAGCGCCTGGTTGAGGATGTGGTAAATCTCGGCGCGCGCGCCGACATCGACGCCGGCGGTCGGGTCTTCCAGGATCAAGAGCGGGCTGTGCATGTTCAGCCAGCGCGCCATTACCACCTTCTGCTGGTTGCCGCCGGACAAGGCGCTGATGTCGAGGTTGACGTTTTTCGGACGCACGTCGAATTCCCTGACCTTCTGATTGGCGAGCGGAATCTCGGCGCCCGCGCCGTAGGCGGAAAACGGCTTGCGCCCCAGATTGCACGGATTGATAAACAGGTTCTCGCGCACCGACATCGACATCACCACGCTCTCGTGGATGCGGTCGCCTGCGACCATCGAGATCCCGGCGCGAATCGCTTCGAGCGGGGAATCGGCCTTGAGCGGCATGCCGTTCAGGCTGATGCGGCCCTGGTCCAGCGTGCGCAGTCCGAACAGGCTGCGGCCGATTTCTTCCTGCCCCGCGCCGCGTAACCCGGCCAGCGCGAGCATTTCGCCGCGGCGCAGCGTGAACGACACCGGGCCGGTATCGCCGATCACGACCTTGTCGAGCGTGAGCAGGGTTTGCGCCTCGGGCGAGACTTGCGGGCGGCGCAGTTTGCGCTCGGCTTCCTGCCCGACAATCGCGCGCACCAGATCGCGCAGCGTGTATTGCGCGGTCGGACCGCCGGCGACGTAATTGCCGTCGCGCATCACGCAGATGTCGTCGGCGATCTCGATCACCTCGTCCAGGCGGTGCGTCACGTAGATCATGCCGACGCGTTTTTCCTTGAGTCTTTTCAGCACGGTGAACAGGTGGCGCACGTCGTCGGCCGGCAGCGAGGCGGTCGGCTCGTCGAGCACCAGCACTTCGGCCTCGACCGCGACGGCGCGGGCAATGGCCAGCAGCGATTTCTCGGTGCGAGAAAGATCGAACACGCGCGCATCCGGATCAAGGTCGATGCCGACCTCGCGCAAGGCCTGGTGTGCGCGCTGGCGCACCAGCGGCCAGTTGATCAGGCCGAGGCGGCGCGGGAAGCCCATGACCAGCGCCATGTTTTCCGCGACCGTCATCCAGTCGACCAGTCCCAGATCCTGATGGATGAAGGCAATCGGTTGCGTGGTGCGCTTTTTCAGCGCGGCGGCGGATTTGATCTCCTGGCCGTGAAACAGGATGCGGCCGCCATCGCGCTTGTAGACGCCGGCCAGCACCTTGATCAGCGTGGATTTTCCGGCGCCGTTTTCGCCGAGCAGCGCCATGATCTTGCCGGGCTCGATGGTGACGCTGACATTGTTGACGACGGTATTGCTGCCGAATTTCTTGACGATCCGTTCCAGCCGCAGCAAGGGCTGGCCTGATGTGTGTGGCGAATTCATCTGCTGTTCTCCGTAGCCTTTGATCAGAGTGCCTTGATCCGCGCCCATACCCGGTCATCGACCGATATGCCGTTTTGGCGGTTTTCCGCCAGCAGTTGCGGGAATTCATGGCCGGGCATGCGGATCGGTGCTGCGGGATCGGCGCGTTCGGCGCTCTGCACGTAGTCGCGGATGCGCTCAAGCTTGGCGTCGCGGCTGGGGCCGTCGATCAGGCGGTCGACTTCGATCGCGATGAAGACCTGCGAGATGTTGTATTCGTCGTCCATTTCCTCGGTAACCTCGGCGACCGACAGGCCGCCCGAGAGCAGCGTGGCGATCATGTCGAGCACGATGGAAAGGCCGGAACCTTTCCAGTAGCCCATCGGCAGGATGCGGCGGTTTTTCTCGATCGGCGCCGGATCGCGGGTCAGATTGCCTGCGTCGTCGAAGCCGCCGTCGACCGGCAGTTGGCGCCCGGCCAGGCGGTTCACTTCGAGCATGCCGTAGGAGAACATCGACATCGACATGTCGACCATGGTGACGGGATCGCCGGGAGCGGCCACGATCAGCGGGTTGGTGCCGATGCGGCATTCCTTGGCGCCCCACGGCGGCATCACGGCGATCGAGTTGGTCCAGCAGATGCCGATGTAGCCTTTTTCCGCCGCCTGGTAACCGTAACCGCCGCCGCGCATCCAGTGGTTGGCGTTGCGCAATGCCACGAGGCCGATGCCGTGCTGGTCGGCGAGCGTCATTGCGCGGTCCATCATCTGCTTCGCGGTGAGGTTGCCGATCGCGCGCCGGGCATCCCATTGTTCGATCGCGCCGAGCGAAAGCAGGCATTGCGGCTCGGCATCGGGGCGGATATGGCCGGCCTTGAGTTGTTCGATAAAGCGCGGGAAGCGGTTGACACCATGCGAGTACACGCCGGTTTCCGTGGTGTCGGCAAACAGCGTGGCGCAGGCTTCCGCCTTGTCTAGCGCGACTCCGCAACCGAGCAATACCCGCTTGAATTCCTGTTTCAGCTCTGCATGACCCAAACGCATGGAGGTTCTCCGATCCGATATTCAGTCCAAAAGACAGGGACACGGCTTACTGTGAAATGGAGGGCAAGGCAGGGGCATGACACGCCGCCAGCCAGATACGGTGGGGTGTTGGGGGTCTTCTCCATCCTCTGCTATTATCGTTCCATATGTTGGAAGCGTGTTTTAACAAATACTAGGACACCAGTTTATGCGTGTCAATCACCCGGCATGAAAAAAACATCAAGAAGCGGGGGGTGTGTTGAAGCCGGGATAAAAAAGGTTATCCTTCGCGGCGGGTGTTTTCATCTTGCAGGCACAGATGAAACTCCTGGTGCGGATTCAAAATTCACAGGTAAAGCAGCAATGCGCAAACAAGACAATGATCAGGTTTTAAAGGAAAAACCGGGCAAGACCGGCGCGCGCACGGGCAAACGCGCGGAGCCGAATCCGGTAGCGCCCGATGCGGACGGCGAGGAACAGGCCGGCAAGGCCGAGGCGCCGTTCGGCACGCAAAGCCTGCTGCGCGGGCTGCAGATCATGGAAACGCTGAGCAATTTCCCGAACGGCTGCCCGCTCGCCAAGCTGGTCGAACTGTGCGGCATGAACAAGAGCACCACGCACCGCCTGCTGCAGGGTTTGCAGAGCGCCGGTTACGTGACCAATGCGCCAACGCCGGGCAGCTACCGGCTGACGACCAAGTGCGTGGCGGTCGGCGAAAAAGCGTTGTCTTCGCTCAACATCATCCACGTGGCCGCGCACCATCTGGAAGCGCTGAACATCGAAACCGGCGAGACGGTGAACCTCTCGTTCCGCGAGGGCGATCACGCGATCCTGATCTACAAGCTGGAATCCACGATCGGCATGATCCGCACCCGCGCCTATATCGGCCAGCATCTGCCGATGTACTGCTCGGGGATGGGCAAGATTTTTCTCGCCTACGATCACCCGGCGCATGTCGCGCGTTACTGGCAGGAACAGCGGGACAGCATCGTGCCGCTGACGCCGAGCACGATTACTGACGAGCCGGCGATGCTCGACGAACTGGCCGAAATCCGCAAGCAGGGTTACGCGCTGGATCGCGAGGAAAACGGCCTCGGGATGTGGTGCATCGCCGCGCCGATCTTCAATATCCGCCAGCAGGCGGAGTACGCGGTGTCGGTGGCCGTGTCCACCGCGAGTTTGAGTCCGGCGAGAAAAACCGAACTGATCGAACGTGTGCGGCAGACGGCGGAACAAATTACCAAGGAACTGGCGGGCTAGGTTTTTGCGGTCGGCAGAACCGCTATTCAGCGCCATCTCAGTAGGCGAGCGAGCCAAAGCAGGTGGCAGGAGGACGGAGCGCAGGAACCGGAATGTACATGTGAGTACATGAGGATTCCGAGCACCGCCCGACTGCCAGATGCGAAGGCGCAGCCGACTAATGAATAAGGAGAAACAACAATGCGTTATGTCTTGATCGGCACCGGCAATATCAGCAATACCTATGTGGCAGCGATCGGCAAGATCGACGGCTGCGAAGTGGTGGGCTGCGTTTCGCGCAGCGGCAACCGGCCCAAGTCCGCGCCGCAGATCGAATGCAAGCCGACGCTGGCCGAGATAGAAACGCCGTTCGATGCGGTGATCATCACCACGCCCAACGGCCTGCATCATGAAGGCGCAATCGAGGCGGCGCGGCTCGGCAAGCATGTGCTGACCGAAAAGCCGCTCGATATCAGCCTTGCCGCCATGGACCGGATGATCGCCGCGTGCGAAACGGCCGACGTGACGCTGGCGGTGGCGTACCAGCGCCGCACCAACCCGGACAATCTCGCTTTGAAGCAACTCATCGATCAGGGTGCGTTCGGGCGCATCTACGCCGCGGATCTATCGTGCAAGTTCTGGCGCGACCAGGCGTATTACGACAGCGGTGCCTACCGTGGCGGCTGGGAAATCGATGGCGGCGGGCCGTTCATGCAGCAAGCTTGCCACAATATCGATTTTTACCTGTGGCTGTTTGGCATGCCGGAACAGGTGAACAGCCACTATGGCACGTTCATGCACGCTATCGAAGTCGAGGACCACGGCGCGGCGCTGCTGAAATATGCCAACGGCATGATCGGCACCATCGTCGCCTCCACGGCGACGAAGCCCGGCTTCCCGGCGCGGCTGGAAGTGCACAGCGAAAAAGGCGCCTTCATCACGCTGGACGATGCCATCAGCTTCTGGGATATCGAAGGGGTGCCCAATCCGGCCAGGCCCACCACGACCAACCGCGGCGAGGGCGCCAGCAGTGCCGCGGTCACGGATACGGCACGCCACGAAGACATCCTGCGCGATTTCGAAGCAGCGGTACGCGATGGCCGGCCGCCCTTGGTCGACGCTCACTCGGCACGGCAAACCACGGAGTTCATTCTGCAGATCTACGGACGCTGAGCGAGCGCTTCCGAACGGCTCCTTTGGCAAGGGGGGCGGGGTGCCATGTCCGCGTCGGACATGCCTCGCCCGTGAGGGGCGTGATGCAGGAACAACGGTCTTCCTTCCTTGGCCTGCATCCGGCTTGCACATGGATTGTGCGCATCGCCAGCAAATGGTGCAGCTTGTCAGGCTCATCTTGAGGTTAATGGCACGATCTGCTGACGATTTTTGCTGAATTGAATCGATTGCCGTCTCCGGGTGGGACGCTCTTCCGGGTGTTTTGTATCGCTTCTGCGCCACGATCATTCTGCCGCATGAGTGAATCAGTGCCGTGTCGACGGACAAACCGATTGCTCAGGTGTCGCAGGAATCCCCATCTTTTTACCAGGATACGTTGAATTCATTGGGTCGCCGGGATGGCGCACTCCGGATCAGCGCAGCTGTGCTGCGCGCGCAATCCAGGATGTTTGACGGATTTGCAGTTGTCGGTCGGGAAATGCCGGGCATGTATATTGCTTGAATGGGAATGAGAACTGTTCGGATCAACGGCGATCCGATTCGTTCGAGGACAACGGCGTCCTCTGCGCTTGCGAGCGCAGGGGACGCTTTTTTTGAAATTTGGAATCCTGTCATGCAAAGCAGATTAAGACGCGAGCAACGAATTGGCCCGCCGCGCCTATGGCAAGACCGTGGCGGCACGATTTCAGCAATTGAGCCGGCCCCGTGTCTTTCCGCGCTCGACAAGGTTGAGCAGGCAATCGTCTATGAGAATGGCCGCGCGGTGGGCAGTTTTCGCGGCATGCGGATGGATGGCTGCTTTCAGCCGATCTATAGCTTGCCGCATCGACGCATCGTGGGGCATGAGGCATTGCTGCGCGCGAGCTTGAACAATGGTGTTGCAGTGCCTCCGCCGCAGGCCCTGGCCGCCGCACAAGGCGAGACTGAGCAGGTCTTCGTGGACAGGCTATGCCGGGCGCTGCATCTGTTCAATTACCAGACCCATGATGCGCATTCGGACGGCATGACCTGGCTGTTCCTGAACATTTCAACGGCGGTGGTCAGCCAGCGGCAGGATTTTGGCTCTTTTTTTACGGATCTGTTGAACCGCGCCCAGTTTCCCGCTCGCCGGGTTGTCGTGGAGATTCTGGAAGGCGCAGTGCCCGATCTGGTTTTGTTGAGCGAAGCCGTGGCGTGGTACCAAAGCCTGGGCTGCCTGGTTGCGCTGGATGATTTTGGCGCACAAGCCTCGAATATCGAGCGCATCTGGCGCACCTCGCCGGATATCGTGAAGCTGGACCGTAGCCTGATCGCGGCCGCTGAGAAATCACCCAAGGCCAGACGCGTCTTGCCCGCGATCGTGGCGTTGATTCACGAAGCCGGTAGCCTGGCCCTGGTCGAGGGTGTGGAAAACCCGCAGCAATCTGCGATCGCGCTGGATTGCGATGCCGATTTGGCGCAGGGGTTTTATTTCGCTCGCCCCGCGCCTGTTCCGTTGTACCGGGGCGACGGCGGAATCGCCTCCGTTGCGGACATGCATCTCGCATCCTCCGAGGTCAGCAAGCGCAATTTTCTCGAATCCTATGTGACGGTATTTCGCCAGGCCGCCCGTGCTGTGCAAGCCGGTCTTGCGCTCCGGAATGCGTGCGCGGAACTGTTATCCATGGACCGCGTTGACCGGTGTTTCCTGATCAACGAGGCCGGCATCCAGATCGGCGCCAGCGTTTTACCGGCAGGCAAGCAGCCTGCCATTTCCCGCTTCGCTCCCCTGGAGGATGCCGCAGGAATCAACTGGTCGCGCAGGCCCTATCACTACTGCGCGCTTTCCCAGGCGGGAGAGGCGCAGATCAGCCGGCCATATCTGTCGGTCGCCAATTCACGGTTGTGTGTGACTTTATCGATGGCTTTCCGTCAGGGAAGCGAACTTATCGTTCTGTGCTGCGATATCAACTGGGAGGTATGACGAATATGAACCTGATGCTCAATCCGGCAATAGCACTGATGCATAGGCTGAAGCTGGGCGGAAAATTTGCTTTGGTGGGCTTGCTGTTCTGTGTGTCGCAAGTCGGGATCTCCGGCGCGGGGCGCTGGGGCAATGGCTTCTGGGCAGGCATGCTCGAGGCCGCGTCCTGGGCCATCGGCCTTCTGGCGCTCTATCTGTTCTTCGCCCTTTATTGCACCACCGCGGGCGCGGTACGCGAGCTTTTGCAAACCGTGCAGCGTCTGGCGGAGGGAGATCTTCTGGTGCGCAGTGCGGTGGATGGCCGTGACGAGCTGGCCAAAGTGGCGAGGCGCCTCAATGAAATGGCGCGGGAAAATGGCCGCTTGATCGCGAACGTGCGCGGCGCGGCGGAGGAAGTCGCCAGTGCCGCCACCGAGCTGGCGACGGCTTCCGGCCACGTCCAGAAGGGCGCCGCCGCGCAAAGCGAAATATCCGGTGTCACGGCCGGTGCCATGGAGCAGATCCTGTGCAGTGTCGAATCGGTTGCCGCCAGTGCCAAGGATACCGAGTTTATTGCCGATCATTCCGAGTCGCTGGTCCAGGACGGGGCGGACGTGGTCGGGCAGGCTGGCGCAGAAATGGACGGTTTGCGTGAATCGGTCTCGCATCTCTCGCAACTGATCGGCTCCCTCGGGGTGCGCTCCAGTGAAATTGGCAGCATTGTCGGCGTGATACGCGGCATTGCCGATCAGACCAATCTGCTGGCGCTTAACGCGGCCATCGAGGCGGCGCGGGCCGGCGAGCAAGGGCGCGGCTTTGCCGTCGTTGCCGATGAGGTGAGAAGGCTCGCCGAGCGCAGCAGCGGCGCGACGGCAGAAATCAGCCGGATGATCGAGGCTGTCCGTACCGAGGTCGACGCCATTGTGCTGCGCATGGATGAAAGCCGACTCCAGGCAGAACGCGGCGTGCATCTCGCCCAACAGGCCGCGCAGTCGCTGGCGGGCATCCGCGATGGCGTGCACCGCACCCGTGACCAAATTTGCTCGATTGCCGCCGCCGCCAACGAACAAAGCAAAGCCAGCAGTCATGCGGTGAGCAATGTGGCGCTGATTGCCACCAAGGCGCAAGAAAACCATGCCGCCAGCAGCGAGGCGGCTGCCGTTGCGCGTTACCTGGAAGAGTTGTCTTCAGGGCTGCGCGGGGCCGTGCTGCGTTTCAAAATCTGATTGATCGGCAAGGGGAGGCATCATGGCGGCAATGATTGCAGGAATGGGCGTGGCGTTTGGGGTCGCTTCGGTATTGAATTGGGCGCAAATTCGCCTGGCGCACGAACAGGCTCGCCGCAGGCAACGGGGATTGTCCGCCGTGCGGGCCGGTGTGGCCTTGATGACCGCCATGCAACAACATCGAGGGATAGCGGCCGCGCTATTGAACGGTGATCGCGGATTCGCCCCCCGCCTGGTCGCCAAGCAGCAGGAAGTCGGGCAGGCGATGGCGGCGCTGGATGAGGTCTTGAGCGATGCGCCCGAACTTGCAGGCAGCGGGCGGCGCTTCGCCTCGATTCAGAAAGCCTGGCGGCAATTGCAGGGCGCCGTGCAGACACTGCCCGCCGAGGCCAGTTATCACAGCCATACCGCGCTGATTCAGCAAATTCTGTATTTGCTCGGCGATGTGGGTGAACGGGCGGGCCTGCTGGAGCATCGCAGCGCCAGCGTATCTATGCTGGCCGAATCCTTGCTGGTGCGCTTGCCGCTGCTGGCAGAAAGTATCGGCCAGGCACGCGCCTTGGGGTCGGGCTACGCCGCGAGGGGGAAATGCGGCGCAGTGGGGCGCATTCGCCTTTCTTTTCTGGAGCAACGCATGCGCGTCAGCCTGTCCCGCGTCGTCGCGGCGCTGGAGTCCTTCCCCTTGCAGACCCAAGCCGCAGACTGCAGCGACAAAGTTCACGCGCTGCTGAATGTGATCACCGACCGCATTGTTGGCGCAGAAGAAATCGATCTGGTGCCAGAGGCTTACTTTGCGATTGCTACGGAAGCCATCGATGCCTGCCTGGCGCTTTGGCAAAAAACTGCTCAGGCGGCCGAGCAGGCCGAGTCGTCGGCCACGAAACCGCGCTTCCAGTTCACGCTGATAACCGGTCTGTTGATGCTGGGGATCTCTGCAGGGGCTTCGTGGATCGGGGTCTGAGCGACTCTCGATGAAGCATTGGCGAAGTGGATCGCTCAGGCAGTTTGCAGGGCATACAGCACCCGCTCGAAATTGCTGCCGCGTTCCAGGGCTTGCACCAGCCGGACTCGGTAGAGCGTGCTGCCGTCCCAGATATCGAGCTGGCGCCCGGGGCGATGCCAGCCGCAAGGCAGGATCAGGCTGGCCGCAGACTTGAGTGCCGGGACGGCGGGCAGCAGCAGGATATCGCTGTAATCGCGTTGCCCCACCCGCATCAGGTCGGTCGGGCGTGCGCGCGCCGGCTGGGGCACGCCCGGCAGCAGGCGCACGCCGACCTGGAGCAGATCGTCCGCTTCTTCCAGCGAACGGGTTACGCCGGCCAGATACGATGACCCTGCCGGCGCGATGCCGATCAGCTGCTGCAACTGGATCCGTGAAGCGCTGCTGGCGGGACGGAGCAGCAGCAACTCTTGCGCGGTTTCGCGCTGGACTTCCCAGTATTCGGTGTTCACCGCCCGAGGCGGAGCAGGAGGGCGGGCGCTGCTGCCGGTCTGGCCGAAAAGCTGCAATTTTTCCAGTGCTTGCCGATCGAGGTGCTGCCGGTCTTCGGGGGGCGGCTGCAACGGCTTATCCCGGGTCAGCTGGCTGTGCAGGTCGAGCAGGTCCTGTTCGACCGCAATCGGGCGTGCGCCGCTTTGGCGGCGCAGCGGCAGCTCGGTGGGCAAATCGCACCAGCGGCGGTAAAGATCGGTCAGCAGCGCTTCGGCGGCTTGCGGCGCCAGTTCGTTGCCGAGCCCGAGCCGCTGCGGCAGCTCTCCTTCGCGCAGCAACTTGATCCGCTTGCTCAAGACCTTGGCCAGCGCCAGGGTATCGATTCCCCGCACGCCGGCGCCTTCCAGCGGTTTGCTCGCGCGCAGGGCCGGTGCGGGTGCGTCCAGGTCGATCTGCAGGCCGGTTTTGTCTTGCGGCGTGGCGGCATCAAAGGCCAGGGTGGTGCGCGTGGCCAATACCTCCAGGCTGCGGTCGAGCCAGAGTATTTGCCGGCTGGAGAGCTGGCGCACGCCGCCCGCGGCCAGCAGCAGGAGGCTGATCAGCATGGATTGCGGCATGGTCGAGCCGTGCACATCGATCACGCTGTCGCGCACCGTTTGCCGTTCCAGCCCTGCTTCCTCGATCAGCCGGTAGCGCGCAAACAGGCGCTGCCAGACTTCGGCCGGCACCGGGCGGTAAACCAGCAGATAACCGCGCGCCACATAGGCGCCGTAGCGCAGGGTGCGTTCGGCGATCAGCGCATGATGCTCGGCGAGCTTGCTGTGGCCGTCCCGGACCGCGCGCCAGCAACGGGCATAGCCCGTTTCCAGTTGTGCCCACAGGGACTGGGCTTCCTGCCAGCGTTGTGTTTCCTGCGCGAGCAGCGGCAGCGCTTTGCCGGTGTACTGGGGCAGCAGCCCGGCCTGGGTGGTATGAACGGCATCGCGCAGTAATTCCAGGCACCTGAGCAGTTCGACCGCGTCGATCTGGGCGGCATTGAGCTGGGTGAACATCTCGTCCAGCTCGTGGCGGGCCTGCCGGGTGTTGATCAGCGGCAGCAGCTTCAGCCATTCCCGGGCCGCGCGCACATCCGTGAACGGGGCAGGGCCTCCACTGGATGGAGGAAGGATGGCGTCGAGGCTCATGATGGCGGGCAACATCTCATGGGTGCGTGTTACAAGATTATAGGTCTTTATCTTCAATGAAAATGGGCCACGCATCATGCGTGGCCCTTCGACACCGCCAGCGGGATTTGGTTTACAGCAATACTCGCTCGATTCCGCCGTTGCGTGCCTGCTCCACATACTGCGGCAGCCAGTCTTCGCCCAGTATCTTGCGTGCCATTTCGATCACGATGTAATCGGCCTCGGTGCCGGTATCGTCGTTGTAACGGCTGAGCCCTTGCAGGCAGGACGGGCAGGAGGTGAGGATCTTGACCGGCGTACCTGCGCCCGATTCGGCGCGCAGCCGGTCAGCGCCCTGCTGCATTTCCTCCTGCTTGCGGAAACGCACCTGCGTGGCGATATCGGGACGGGCCACGGCAAAGGTGCCCGCTTCACCGCAGCAGCGATCATTCAGCGCCACCGGGGCGCCCATCAGCTTGTTGGCGACATCGATGCCCTTGTACTGCTTCATCGGCGTGTGGCAGGGCTCGTGGTACATGTAGCGCGTGCCGTTGACGCCGTCGAGCTTCACGCCTTTTTCCAGCAGGTATTCATGGATGTCGAGCAGGCGGCAGCCGGGGAAGATTTCCTCGAAGCGGTATTTCACCAGCTGGTCCATGCAGGTGCCGCAGGAAACGATCACGGTCTTGATGTCGAGATAATTGAGCGTATTGGCCACGCGGTGGAACAGCACGCGGTTCTCGGTGGTGATTTTCTCGCCCTTGTCCTCGAAGCCGGAAGAGGTTTGCGGATAGCCGCAGCACAGGTAGCCTGGCGGCAAGACCGTGGTGGCGCCGACATGCCAGAGCATGGCCTGCGTGGCGAGTCCGACTTGGCTGAACAGCCGTTCCGAACCGCAGCCGGGGAAGTAGAACACCGCATCCTGCTCGTCCTGCTGCTGCGGGTTGCGGATCACCGGCACCATGTTGGCGTCGTCCAGATCCAGCAGCGCGCGCGAGGTCTTGGTCGGCACCTTGGCCGGCAGCGGCTTGTTGATGAAGTGGATGACCTGGGTCTTGATGTCCGGCCGACCCAGCGTGGCGGGCGGCTGCTTCACGGAAGCGCCGGTCAGCCCCAGGCGACGGCCGATTGCATGGCCGAGGCGCTGGGCGCGGTAGCCGAGGCTGACCATGCCGACGCGCAACAGCTTGATCGTGGCCGGGTCTTTCAACGTCAGGAAAGCCATGCCCAGCGCGGTGCCGGGGTTGAACGGCTTCTTGCCTTCCTTTCTGAGGAAGTTGCGCATCGCCACTGAAACATCGCCGAAGTCGATCTTGACCGGGCAGGGCGTGACGCAACGGTGGCAAACCGTGCAATGGTCGGCCACATCGGCGAGCTCGCTGAAGTGCTTGAGCGAAATGCCGCGACGGGTCTGCTCTTCGTACAGGAAGGCCTCGGTCAAGAGGCTGGTGGCGAGGATCTTGTTGCGCGGGCTGTAGAGCAGGTTGGCGCGCGGCACGTGCGTGGTGCACACCGGCTTGCACTTGCCGCAGCGCAGGCAATCCTTGATCGATTCGGAAATCGCGCCCAGGTCGGAAGCTTCGAGGATCAGCGATTCGGCGCCGAGCAGATTGAACGACGGCGTGTAGGCGTTGGTCAGGTCCGAGCCGGGCAAGAGCTTGCCCTTGTTGAAGTGGCCGTTGGGATCGACCTGCTGCTTGTAGGTCTCGAACGGCGCCAGTTCCGCGCGGCTGAGGAATTCGTACTTGGTGATGCCGATGCCGTGCTCGCCGGAAATCACGCCGCCCAGATCGCGCGCGACCTGCATGATGCGCGCCACGGCGCGGTGCGCCGTCTGCAGCATCTCGTAATCGTCCGAGTTGACCGGGATGTTGGTGTGCACGTTGCCGTCGCCTGCGTGCATGTGCAGCGCCACGAACACGCGGCCTTTCAGGTTCTTGCGCTGGATCTCGCCCACGGCACGCAGGATCGGCTCGTCGGCGGTGCCGGAGAACAGGTCCTGCAGGCTCGCCAGCACTTCGCGCTTCCAGGAAACGCGCAGGAAGAAGTCACGCAGCGCGGTGAACACGCTGTGCGGGTCGGTGCAGGTCTTTTCCAGCGGTGCGGACGGGAAGGCACCCAGATAGTCGGTCAGCCCGGCATCCAGATGGTCGAGTTGCCACTGCCAGCGCGCGCGCGTGGTTTCGAGCAGTTCCAGCGCCGCTTCGCGCCGGTCGCCGATCAGCTCGTCGAGCAGCACCGGTTTTTCGCCGGGCGTGGTCACCGGCAGGTGGCCGGCGGTGAAGAAGTCGGCCAGGCGAGCCAAAAGCTTCAGTTTGTTGGCGATCGACAGCTCGATATTGATGCGCTCGATTGCATCGGAATAATCGCCGAGGCGCGGCAACGGAATCACCACGTCCTCGTTCACCTTGAACGCGTTGGTATGCTTGGCGATGGCGGCGGTGTTGGAGCGGTCGGTCCAGAATTTCTTGCGGGCATCCGCCGTGACAGCGATGAAGCCCTCGCCGCCGCGCGCGTTGGCGATGCGAACGACCTGCGAGGCGGCCTCGCCGACGGCGTTTTCGTTGTCCGAGGCGATATCGGCGATCAGCACCATCTTGGGCCGGCCGCGATGCTTGGCCTTGGTCGAATAGCCGACCGCGCGCACATAACGCCAGTCCAGATGCTCCAGCCCGGCCAGCACCGCTTGCGGCTTGCCGGCAAACAGTTGCGTGACTTCAACGATCGCCGGCGTGGCCTGCGCCACGGTGCCGAAGAATTCCAGGCAGACCGTGCGCACATGCGCGGGCATCTTGTGCAGCACGAAGCGCGCCGAGGTGATCAGGCCGTCGCAGCCTTCCTTTTGTACGCCGGGAATGCCGCAGAGGAATTTGTCGGTCACGTCCTTGCCGAGGCCTTCCTTGCGGAAGACGCTGCCCGGCGCTTCAATCAGTTTTTCCTCGATCAGCGTGATGCCGTCGGGCTTGTAGCGGCTGACGCGGAAGGTCACTTTTTCGGCATCGTGGATCTTGCCGAGGTTATGGTCCAGGCGCTCGGTGAACAGCCAGTTGCCGTCCGGGTCGACCATCTTCCACGAAACGAGGTTGTCGAGCGCGGTGCCCCACAGCACGGCTTTCTTGCCGCCGGCATTCATGGCGACATTGCCGCCGATGCACGAAGCATCGGCCGAAGTCGGATCGACGGCAAAGACGAGGCCCGCGGTCTCGGCGGTATCCATCACGCGCCGGGTCACGACGCCGGCGCCGCACTGGATCGTGGCGACGTCGTGCGCCACGCCGGGAATGCGGCCATATTCCACGCCGTTGTGGCGATCGAGTTTTTCGGTGTTGATTACGGCCGACATTGGCGTCAGCGGCACGGCGCCGCCGGTGTAGCCGGTGCCGCCGCCACGCGGAATCACGGTGAGTCCCAATTCGATGCAGGCGGCGACCAGCGGTGCCATTTCGCCCTCGGAATCCGGGTTGAGCACGACGAACGGATACTCGACGCGCCAGTCGGTGGCATCGGTGACGTGCGACACGCGCGCCAGACCGTCGAAGCAGATATTGTCGCGCCGGGTGAGACCTGCCATGCGCTGCTGGATCTTGCGGCGCAACTGGGCGATATCGCTGAATTCCTGCTCGAAGTCGTTCACCGCCTGCCGGGCGCTGGCCAGCAGCTTGCCGACCATTTCGTTGTCCTGGCGGCGCTTTTCGATTTCGTTCAGGCGGTGGCGCATCGCCTCGATCAGCAACTTCAGGCGCTGCGGGTTTTCCAGCTGCTCATCCTGCAGGTAGGGGTTGCGCTTCACCACCCAGATATCGCCCAGCACCTCGAACAGCATGCGTGCCGAACGCCCGGTGCGCCGCTCGCGCCGCAACGCATCCAGCTGGTCCCACGCTTGTGGACCCAGCAGGCGCATCACGATTTCGCGGTCGGAAAACGAGGTGTAGTTGTAGGGAATCTCGCGCAGACGCTCGGGTGCGGTGGTGAGTTCGGCCATTATGTGTGTTCTCCAGTGACTACGATCCGCTGCTCTTGCAGTCGGGAACCGTAAATCTTAGCGGAAAACGCAGACTTTCAAGATGCAAATTGTTGGCTTTGTGTTCGGGAATTGCCTGATCGATTATTTTGCCAATCTGGTATCGCCTCAGCCGGTATCGTGGCTGCTGAAGAAATGCCGGCTGGTCTTGAGCAAATTCTGCGCGTATTCACTCAGACGGGTGGGGTGTCGACTTGGTTCAGTGGTAATGATCGTATCGGCGCGGGCCAGCAGCGGGGCAAATTCATCTGCGTAATCCTCATCCCGCAGTAATTCCAGGATACCGGCTTTCCACAGCTTGGCGCGCACCCGGTGATTGGCTTCGCACAGCATGACCCGTATACCGCGGTGTTGCAGTTTTTGTGTGACTTCTTCCAGCAGCTGCAGCGCCGTGATGTCTATGAACGGGACGCGGTGCAGGCGCAAAATCAGAATGCGCGGGTCGGTATGCGTTTGCAGCAGGGCACGTTCGAAATTTTCCACGGCGCCGAAGAAAAACGGGCCATCAATCTCATAGACGAGCAGACCCTTGGGCAGGTCGGTCAAGCCCTGATTCAGGAGTTCCAGCTTGAGTTCATGGGCCCCGAGTTGCTGGACCTCGACACTGGAAGCCATGCGGCGCATGAATTGCAGAATCGCCAAAATCACGCCGATATTCACCGCCACCACCAGATCGGTGACCACGGTCAGAATAAAAGTGACGATCAATATCGCCACATCGGCGCGCGGGGCTCGGCGCACGATGCGGGCGAAGTGTTTCATCTCGCTCATGTTGTAGGACACGACGAACAGGATCGCGGCCAGGGCGGCCAACGGGATATCGGAGGCCAGTGGAGCGAGAAACAGCAGGGTAGCGACCAGCGTCAGCGTGTGGGTAATGCCGGCCAGCGGGCTGGTGCCGCCGTTGCGGATATTGGTTGCGGTGCGGGCAATGGCCCCGGTCGCGGGAAAGCCACCAAACAGGGGGGTTGCGATATTGGCCAGTCCCTGGCCGATCAGTTCCTGGTTGGAATCGTGTTTGGTGCCGGACATGCCGTCGGCCACCACCGCCGACAGCAGGGATTCGATGGCGCCGAGCATGGCGATCGTGAAGGCGGGTCCGATCAACTCGATCACGCGTGTCGGGGTGACGCTGGGCAGCGCGAAGTTCGGCAATCCCAGCGGAATGCCGCCAAATGCGCTGCCGATAGTGGCTACGCCCTCAAAGTGAAAGATCGATTGCAGGAGCGTTGCGGTGATCATGGCAACCAAGGGGCCCGGGATACGCTGCAGGCCACGGATGCGCGAGGAAAACAGCACCAGCAGCAGGCTCAGGATGGCCAGTGCCGTCGTGGTCAGATTGAGTTGCGGAAAAACCTGAATCAGATGCCAGAGTTTTTCATGGAAATGCGTGCCGCCCACGGCCGGCAAGCCAAAAAAATCCTTCCACTGCCCGACAAAAATGATCAGGGCGATGCCGGTGGTAAAGCCGACGATGACCGGTGCGGGAATGAACTTGATAACCGCGCCCATCTTGGCCATGCCCATGACGACCAGCATCAACCCAGCCATCAGCCCGGCCACCTGCAGGCCGTCGACGCCATATTTGGCGGTCACCCCGGCCAGGATCGCGATAAACGCGCCGGTGGGGCCGGCAATTTGTACCCGGCTGCCGCCCAGCGCGGAAACCATGAAACCCCCGATGATCGCGGTATACAGGCCCTGCTCCGGCCGCACGCCGGAGGCGATGGCGAAGGCCATGGCCAAAGGCAGGGCCACGACCCCGACAATGATCCCGGCGACAATATTCGGTAGCAGCTTGCCACGCCCGAACAATCCGGCGCGTTTGGCTTCAAGAATGGTAATCACACGGTTCTTCCTGCGAAAAGGGGTGGTCCGGGGCGCGCCCGTGGAGCCTTATGCATTCAGTTTCTGGGGTGTTACGAATTTCTCATTACGGTTCTTACAGTATTACCCGGTTCCGTCCGGCGTGCTTGGCCTCGTAAAGTTTTTCGTCAGCCTGCTGGAAAACGCTGGCAAGGTCGTCCTCGGCCTGGTACTGCGCGACCCCGATGCTGATCGTCACCGTGATTGCGGGGGCAATCCGCTCCCAGGTCCAGCCTTCGACCAGTCGGCGCAAGCGTTCGGCGACATCGGCGCCTTGCGGGCCATTGCGGTTTTGCAGCAGCACGGCGAATTCCTCGCCGCCCCAGCGCGAGACCAGATCGCCTTGCCGGCAGCCGGATTTCAGCAGTGCGGCGACCTGGCGCAACACCTTGTCGCCGATTTCATGGCCCCAGCTGTCGTTGATCGACTTGAAGTGATCCACGTCAATCATCAGGGCCGATACGGGAATGCCTTCCGTCATCAGCAGGCTGTCCGCGCTTTGTTCCAGGCCGCGCCGGTTCAAGAGGCCAGTCAGGGCGTCTTCGCTCGCCATGCGCTCGATCCGGTGTCTCTCCTGGCGCTCGTTGGCATGCTTGCGGCGCAAGTGGGCGTTTTCCATGCGCGCTTTTTCCACTTCAAGTTGCATTTCCATGGCTTGCAGCTTGAAAGGGGCCAGCCGTCGTTGCGTTTCCTGCTGCAGCGCGTGGTAGCGTTTGAAGTGGCTCAGCGCGCGCTGCCAATCCTGCCGGGCTTCGCAGGCTTCCGACATGGCCAGCTCGATCTGGAGCAGCAGATGCTGGGTGCCCATGGCCTTGGCCTGATCGAGCGCCCGTTCCAGCAGATCGGTCGCTGCAGACAAGTTGCCGCGCAACATGGCGAGCCGGGCCAAAGCCAGCAAGTTGGTAGCCAGACCCAGCGCGTTGCCCTGAGTGCGGTTGATCTGTTGTGCCGAGAGCAAAGCGCGTTCTGCGGCAGCCAAATCGCCACGGGTCAGATGGATCAAGCCCAGGACGGTCTGGATTTCGGCCTGTTGTTCGTGGCTGGCGCCGCGCGCCTGGTTCAGGGCCTCCAGGGCCTCGCCGTGGCGCCCCATTTCATAGAGATCGACGCCGGTGTTGATGCAGGCGGCGGCATACAGGGTGGGATCATTGCCTTCTTTCCAGCTGGACATGGCCCAGCGGTGATGGGACAGGGCAGACGTTGCGTCGCCGTGGGCCAGGTAGATCTGTCCCAGGCCGATCAGTGCGCGCAGCCAGGGCTCGTCGGCCTGGGCGCTGTGGGAGATATCCAGACAGCGCGACCAGTATTGCAAGGCGGTATCGAAATCGCTGATGGTGAAATGGGCGCGGGCGATTTCCTGCAGGCATTCGGCGGTCAGCAATTGCAGGCTGGATTCCTCGGCGATTTTCAGCGTGTGGCTGAACAGGGCGATCGCCTCTTGGTAGCCGCCCTGCAGGGTGAGCGCGCGACCGTGGTTGACCAGTCCTTCCAGGTAGCCCTGTTGATAGCCCAGGCGAATGGCGTGCATGCAGGCCTCTTCGGCAAGGGCTTGGGCCTCGGCGCTTTTTTCGCGGTAGAGCAGGTGGGCGCGCCGGTTGAGGTGGTCGATTTCTGCAGGTGAGGTCATGGTCTTGCTAGTTTACAACCAATTGACTTACAAGGCAGCGGAAGGAACAAGTCTGAAGGCGCCTTCATTCGGCGGTGAATTGATCCAGTATCTGTGTGCGCAGACGCCGGTATTCGTCGGCATGGTGTTCGGCTTCCTGGGCTTGCCCGGCGGCCCGGCAAGCCTCGGCGAGTCCTTGCTCGGCCTGCGCCAGCAGGTGCGTCGAACCGGATTCGAGGGCGAGGGCGTGCGCGCTGTGCAACAAATCCAGCGCACCTTCGATCTCCTGGTTGCGCAGCTCGCATTGACCAAGCAGGATCAGGTTGATGACTTCGCCTGGCAGGTTCGCGATCAGGCGGTTGATTTTGAGCGCCAGCATCAGGCTGGTCTGTGCCTTTTCCAGCTCGCCGTGATGGATGTGGATTTCGCCGATCAAGCCGTAAACAACGGCTTCCTGGGTGTAATTTTTGGCGGCGCGTATTTGCGGCAGCGCTTCCTTGAGCAGGGCCAGCGCGGTGGTGTGCTGGCCTTGTTTGACGAAGATGGTGGCAAGGTGCAGCTGCGCTTCGCTGTAGAGCAACGGGTCGTCGCTGTTCAGTGCCAGCGATTCGGCCTGGCGGTGATGCTCAAGCGCTTGGTCAAATTGGTCACGAATGAAATGAATTGACCCCAGTCCCATCTGGGCCCGGGTGAGCGGTTTGCTGTCGATGGCAGAAGCGGGCAGCGTCAGGCAGTTCTGCCAGCAAACGGCCGCTTGTTGATACAGACTGCTGGAAAAGAGGGCGCGGCCCTGCAGTTGCATGGCTTCTCCCTGACGGGGGCCAATGTCGTGCCCGCTGGCCAGGGCGTGAACCTGCACAAGGGCAGCCAGGGCTTCATTGTTGCGGCTGAGCAACAGCAGGATCCTGGCCTGCAGGCAAAGTGCTGCCGCTTCCTGGTCGGGAAGATTTTGCTCGGCGGCGCGCTGGCGTGCCTGCAGCGTCAGTTCCAGTGCGTCGCGGCTTTGGGACTTGGCCAGTGCTTTGGCGCGGGCAATGAGTTGATCTGCTGATACGGGTGTCGGCATAAGGTTGGGTTATCTTTACAAGAGGGGCTCTTGATGGTTTCAGCATACCACTGCATGGTGGAAGTGCCAGCCCGGAAATGGTTGGGCGCGCGGGTTGTACGGACGACCAAGTGACAAATCCGCTGTAAACAGCCTAAGCTTAGCAAGATTGCCGAAAACCATTCTGCCAGTAGTGTTCCATGGCTGGCTTGAGTACTCAGTGAATGAGGACATGAATTGCGCACGATAACCGAGCGTGGCTGGCGCAGTACGCTGTACCGCCACCCGATCCTGTTGATTGCCGGACTGTTCCTGGCGGGACTGACCTTGATCGCGCTGGGGCTGCGTTATGTGGATGCGCGCGAAGAACGCAGTTTCATGGCGTATTCCGAACGCCTGATGCAGACCTTTGTCGAGCAGCAATCCCACGAGCTGGAAAAAGCGGTTCGGGATTATGCGGTGTGGGACGATTTTGTCGAGCATATGCATGGCGAGACGGCGGATCAGGCGTGGCTGGAAAAAAACATCACCGAATCGGTCTACCGCAACTTTGATGTGGTGGATGCCCTGGTTCTGACTCCCGGCCTGCGCCCGGTTTATGCGCTGCATCGCGGCGAGCGGGTCAGCTTGGCCAGCCTCGCCGACTGGAACGAGGAATTTGCCAGTCTGTTGGCCCGTAAA
>Ga0316613_10000194_pt1 | contig 68728 bp, 56 predicted proteins | sample OWC_soil_day10_C_2_FD_207647 | JGI IMG/M metagenome (GOLD analysis project Ga0316613, IMG submission 207647) | Wetland soil microbial communities from Old Woman Creek delta, Ohio, United States - OWC_soil_day10_CT_b | ecosystem: Environmental > Terrestrial > Soil > Wetlands | place: USA: Ohio...
CATTTGCTGCCCAGTTCTTGGCTGTTGGTAAAGAACTTGGCTTTGATACGAAAAAGGTTAATGTTAAAGGCGGTGCTACCGCTATTGGCCATCCAATCGGAGCCAGCGGCGCTAGAATCCTGGTAACCCTTCTTCATAGCATGAAGGAACGCAGTGATGCTAAACTTGGTTTAGCAACTCTTTGCATCGGCGGCGGCCAAGGCGTAGCCACCATCGTTGAAAAATTATAGTTTTCCTGGAGGTTCCAATCGGCTTGCCGATTGGAACCTTTTTTTTATTATCCGCGGTGATGTCAAGTCATGTTATAATAGTTACTATAAAATAAGTCTTAGAATAAAATATGGGGCTAGCTACAGCGGAAACGAAAGGTTTTGACATATGAGCATAACATTTGTACACCTCCATAATCATACTGAGTATAGTCTTTTAGACGGTGCCAGCCGGATAAAAAATTTGGTACGGCGAGCGAAAGAATTAGGAATGCCCGCCGTGGCAATTACTGATCATGGGTCGATGTGTGGGGTAATTGAGTTTTATAAGCAGGCCAAAAAGCAAGGAATAAAGCCGGTGCTTGGGTGCGAGGTATATGTTGCGCCAAGGTCACGCCAGGAGAAAACAACGGTTGAAGGTGATGCTTATTTTCATTTGCTATTGTTAGCGGAAAATGAGCAAGGCTATCGAAATTTGATTGAACTTGTTTCTAGAGCCTATACGGAGGGCTTTTATTATAAACCGAGGGTTGACCACCAGATTTTAAAGGAGTATAGTGCCGGAATTATTGCCCTCAGTGCTTGTCTAGCTGGTGAAATTCCCCAGATGATATTAAAAGATGATTATTCCGCTGCCAAGGGCTTGGCAGCGGAATATGTCGATATTTTTGGCCAAAATAATTTTTTTCTTGAACTTCAGGATCATGGTCTTCCGGAGCAAGTGGCGATAAACCCTAAGCTTATTCAGTTAGCTCGAGAACTTGGCATTGGTCTGGTTGCCACTAATGATATTCACTATATTGATCGTAAAGATGCTGAAAGTCATGATGTGTTGTTGTGCATTCAGACGGGTAAGACGATGGATGACCCTGGAAGACTTAAATTTTCCAATGATGAGTTTTATTTAAAATCCGCTGAGGAAATGGCGGAGCTGTTTAAAAATTGTCCTGAGGCAGTGTTAAACACTTGCCGTATTGCTGAACGGTGCAATGTTGATATTGAGTTTGGTAAGTTGCATTTACCAGAATTCCCGATTCCTGGCGGTGCCTCTGCAGACGATTATCTACGTCAGCTTTGCTCTAGGCGTTTTCCTGAACTCTATCCCAATGATACTGATGAGGCAAACGAGCGATTAGAGTATGAGCTTTCGGTTATAAAAACTATGGGGTATTCTGGTTATTTTCTTATTGTATGGGATTTTGTAAATTATGCTCGCAAGGAAAGCATTCCGGTTGGGCCAGGCCGTGGTTCGGCAGCGGGCAGTATTGTAGCCTATTTGTTAGGAATTACTAACATTGATCCCATTAAGTATGGACTTCTATTTGAACGTTTTCTTAATCCGGAACGGGTATCTATGCCGGATATTGATATTGACTTTTGTTATGAAAAACGCAGCAGAATTATTGATTACGTTATCAGAAGGTATGGGGCGGACCGGGTTGCTCAAATTATTACCTTTGGAACTATGGCTGCTAAAGCGGCTATTCGTGATGTGGGTCGGGTTCTGAGCATGTCCTACAGTGATGTTGATAGTATTGCTAAGTTAGTGCCGGGTGAACTTGGGATTACCATAGAGAAAGCTTTGGCGGTAAGCACAGAATTGCGCACGCGATATGACAATGAACCGCAGGTAAAGAAACTGATTGATTTGGCAATCAGTGTTGAGGGGTTGCCGCGGCATTCCTCGACACATGCGGCTGGTGTTGTTATTGCTAAAGAACCATTGACTCATTATGTACCGCTGCAGAATACCGCGGATGGTATGTTGACGACCCAATATGATAAAGATCTAATTGAGGAACTAGGCCTTTTAAAAATGGACCTTTTGGGGCTTAGGACGCTTACTGTTATTGGTGATGCGTTGACGTTGGTAAAAAAGAGCCGTGGCATTGTTATAGATATTGATGCAATACCGCTTGATGATGAAGCTACTTGTACTATGCTGGCTGCTGGTGATACTGCCGGTGTCTTCCAAATGGAATCTGGAGGTATGACTAATTTAGTAAAAGAGTTACGACCCGAGCGGTTTGAGGATCTCATTCCGCTAGTAGCGCTGTATCGTCCGGGGCCGTTAGGCAGTGGGATGGTAACAGATTTTATTAATGGTCGCCATGGCCGAAAAACAACGGAGTATGCTCATCCTTTATTGGAGCCGATTCTAAAAGATACTTTTGGCGTAATTCTTTACCAAGAACAGGTAATGCAAATTGCATCCAGGCTGGCAGGATTTAGTTTGGGGCAAGCGGATCTTTTGCGGCGAGCTATGGGGAAAAAGAAACCAGAGGTTATTGCCGCGCAAAAGGAAAATTTTATGCAAGGAGCTGCGGCGAAGGGCATTGAAGCCAAGTTAGCGGAAGAAATTTTTAATTTAATGGCGCATTTCGCTGATTATGGGTTTAATAAATCACATAGTGCTGCTTATGCTCTGGTCGCTTATCAGACGGCATATTTAAAAGCTAATTTCCATAAGGAATTTATGGCGGCACTTATGACTAGTGTGATGGGGACTAATGATAAGATCAGTTTTTATATTGAGGAATGCCGCCGAAGTAAATTAGCGGTATTGCCACCGGATATTAACGCCAGTTACCAACGTTTTACTGTTGATGAAACTGGTATTAGGTTTGGGTTAGCCGGGGTAAAAAATGTTGGTGAAAACGCCATTAGTAATATAATTGCAGCTAGGGAAAATGGACCATTTGTATCGCTGGTCGATTTTTGTTCCAGGGTGGATATGCGCTTGGTAAATAAGCGAGTCATTGAAAGCTTAATAAAATGCGGGGCGTTTGATTCGATGAATTGGCGGCGATCGGAGTTATTGACGGTGCTTGAGCAGGCTGTGGATGTGGCGGCCTGCCGGCAACGGGATTTAGCTAATGGCCAGCTTGGTCTGTTTGGTGATGAAACTGGTGCCTGTGAGGAAATTTTGCGGCCTAATATCGATGAATTGCCGCGTCGTCAAATTTTGGCGTTGGAGAAAGAAATAATCGGGTTTTATGTTACTGGACATCCGCTTGATGAATATCGGGAAAAAATGCGAAAATTTACGCCGATTAGCACACTTTTAGTTGGTGAAGTTAGTGATGGAAAACAGGTTAAAGTGGCGGGCCTCGTTGGTAGTTCAAAACGAATAACTACTAAGCGTGGTGATATGATGTGCTTTTTGAGTCTGGAGGATTTTACTGATCAGGTCGAGATAGTTATCTTTCCCAGGGTTTTTGAACGCTGTAGTCGTGTCTTACTGCCAGATGCGGCGGTAGTTGTATCCGGCAGACTGAATGTTGGTGATGATTCGGTAAAAATCCTTGCTGATGGTATTGGGTCGTTGGAAGAACAGCCTGATGATAGTAGTGTAAAGCAACCGGAAATCTGTCTTAAAGTGAGCAAACAGCAGGAAAATGAAGCAGTGTTTGCCAAGCTCAAGGGGGTATTTAGCCGCTACCGTGGTGATGGGGTGGTATACCTTCATTTTGTTGATAATCGTAAAGTGGTGAAAACTGACCGGCAGTTTTGGATGACGCCGTTTCCTGAAGCAGTTAAAGAGTTAGAGGATATTTTGGGAACTGAATCAGTAAGGGTGTTACCAGAAAAATGGACAGCGCAGCGGTAAAGTTTAAAAGTCTTGTGTAAATTAGTGGCTGCCTAGGGTATGCTATAGTTTATACAGGACTTTTTAAGTGGGGCTAGACTATAAAAAAATATTTTGTGAAATTATTAACAAATACAAATGGAATTTGAGAGGATTTTTTCTATTGGTGTCGAAGAAAATAAACTTAGTCACTTTTGGTATGTAAGGGACTAGAAAATGCAGCGCATGATAATTGTTGACTGATATATAGTCTTAATTTATGCGCCAAGATAGTTTAAGAGGAGGGCTAATGGGAATGAACATTGTTGTGTGTGTTAAGCAGGTGCCTGACACTACCGAAGTAAAAATTGATCCGGTAACTAACACGCTTATCCGCCAAGGTGTACCAAGTATTGTCAATCCGTTTGACAAAAATGCCGTTGAGGCTGCGTTACAATTAAAAGAAAAGCATGGCGGCAAGGTTACGGTTATTTCGATGGGGCCGGGACAGGCTAAGGATGCATTGAAAGAGTGTCTGGCTATGGGGGCTGATGAAGCCATTTTGGTTACTGACCGCGCGTTTGGCGGTGCGGATACCTTGGCCACCAGCTATACTTTAGCAGCAGCTATCAGAAAAGTCGGCGAATATGATATAATTCTTTGCGGCAAACAGGCAATTGATGGCGATACCGCACAAGTTGGTCCTGAGATTGCCGAGCATCTTGGTATTAATCAGGTAACTTATGCGGCAAAGATTGAAGTTAATGGAGATGCTGCAAAAGTAGAGCGCGAACATGAAGATGGCTATGAAGTAATTGAAGCAAAACTGCCAGTTGTAATTACAACTGTAAAATCGATTAATGAGCCGCGATATCCGACCGTAAAAGGAACGATGAAGGCTAATCGAGCGAAGATTGCTGAGCTTACTAAAGCCGATCTTGATGTGGCAGAACCAAGACTTGGTCTTAAAGGTTCACCAACTCAAGTTCGGAAGATTTTTACCCCGAAAGCTCGTACCCAAGGTGTGCTTATTAACAAGGATACTGCCCGGGAAGCGGTAGCGGAACTTATTGCAAAGTTGACTGAAGCTAAGATTGTATAAAGGGGGAGAAGACGATGGCTGTAAAAGTAACTAAAGACCAATGTATCAGTTGTGGCGCTTGTGTGTCGGCATGTCCCTTCGGGGCCATTGTCATGCAGGATGACAAGGCTGAGATTACTGATGCTTGTACTGTTTGTGGCGCTTGTGTAGATACGTGCCCGGTAGGTGCTATTGTCCGTGAAGAAGAGGCGAAAGAAGTTTCAATGGACAAAAGAGAGTACAAGGATGTATGGGTATATATCGAGGTCGCTGAAGGCGTACCGCGTAATGTATCATTAGAACTGTTGGGCGAAGGCCGTAAATTGGCTGATGCTATGGGCCAGAAACTGGCGGGGGTGCTGATTGGTGACGGTGTAGAAGGTTTGGCTAAGGACATGTTTGCTTATGGTGCTGATCAGGTATATCTGGTAGAAGCGCCTGAACTTAAGCATTACAGCACCGACGGCTTTACTGGTGTGTTAACTGATTTAATCGGTACATATAAGCCTTCAGTTATATTACTTGGGGCGACTAATGACGGACGCGACTTAGGTCCGCGGGTAGCTTGCCGGGTTGGCACAGGTCTTACTGCCGATTGTACTGATCTAGGTATTGATGCAGAAACTGGATTAGTAGCATGGACTCGTCCGGCATTTGGCGGCAATATTATGGCTACAATTCTGTGCCCGGATCACCGCCCGCAGATGGGGACGGTTCGTCCTAGCGTATTCAAAAAGCCACAACCTGATTATGCAAAAACAGGAGAAGTTATTCGGGTAGCCAGCAAAATTAAGGCAGAAGATATCCGGACGAAACTTGTTGAGCTCATTAAAGTTGGTACGGCAACTTGCAATTTAGAAGAAGCCGAAATTATCGTATCCGGTGGCCGTGGCTTGGGTAAACCGGAAAACTTTAAATTGGTAGAAGATTTAGCAGATGCACTGGGTGGAGCTGTAGGCGCATCAAGGGCAGCAGTTGATGCCGGTTGGAAACCAGCTTTACATCAAGTTGGTCAAACTGGTAAAACCGTAGGACCTAAAATTTATTTTGCCTGTGGTATTTCTGGGGCGATTCAGCATGTTGCTGGTATGTCTTCTTCAGATATCATTATTGCAATTAATAAAGATGCTGATGCGCCAATTTTCCGGATGGCGGATTATGGTATTGTCGGTGATGTAATGGAAGTATTGCCGATTCTTACTGAAGAGTTCAAAAAAATTAAAGCGGCTAATTAATTTTTCTGAATAGCGTAATATAGTTATAATAGCTTAAAAGAGCCCAAAAGTTGCTATGGTGTGACTTTTGGGCTTTTTATCTCAAAAAATAAATTAGCCTTCCTGGAGCGGTGTAGTTATATTTTTATTTTTATTGCTAAATTAGTAAAGGAATCTATTAGGGGAGCAAGAATATTCTTAGTATGTGTACAATACTAAACAAGAAATAATGATACAACCATAGAAGGAGGAAATTGCTGTGGTTCATTCGCATAAATTAAACCGAGGTGATAGTTTACTTGTAGTTGTTGATGTACAAGATAAGCTTTTGCATGCTATTCATGACTGGCAAACAGTGTTGGATAATACAATAAGAATGGTAAAATTCGCCCAGGCGCTGGGTGTTCCGGTGATGGTGACGGAGCAGTATCCCAAGGGACTTGGACCTACTAATGCGCAGGTACGAGAACTTTTTCCTGATTTTGGTGCTATTGAAAAAACGTCGTTTAGTTGCTTTGGCGCCGATGGGTTACATGACGTTCTGTTAGCGCTAGAGGTTAAGACTTTAGTGCTGGTTGGTATTGAAGCTCATATTTGTGTAGAGCAAACGGCAATTGATGCCTTGGCGCGCGGTTATAATGTGCAGATTATTTATGACGCGGTAGGGTCGAGATCCCTTGAAAATAAGGAGTTAGGTATTAATAAGATCAGGCAGGTTGGTGGTATTATATCTGGAGTAGAAATTGCTCTTTATGAGTGGCTCGAGCGGGCAGGAACTACGGAGTTTAAGAATATTTTACCGCTTATAAAATAAAAAATTTAAAAGTGGCAGGTACCGATAAGTTTATTGGTATCCGCCACTAATGGAATAAACTTCATTGCGATAAAGTGATAGTAATACGAGTGTTTTGGTCAAAATATTGATAGTGCTAAGTAAAAAACAGCGTGAATATTTAATAGGCACCAGATATTTAGCAGGAATACCGTTGAATGTGGAGAAATGTCCCAATAAAGTAAGATCGGGTGTCTTAATTAAAAACGGAACTTAAACACAATTATTGCTAGTTTCGTATTAAATATCTTAATATTAGGTGGGTAACGGGATCTGCCTGGAGGAGGCATTATGTGGACAGTGGTTTATATTGCAGCTAATCGTAGTCAGGCGGAGGCTATGAAAAAATTCCTTTGTGATGAGGGTATTCTTGCGAATATCAGATCAGCAGGTTTCTCAATGCAGGGAGACGGAATGTATGATGTGATGGTTTTGGAATCTGAAGCGGATGAGGCCCATACTATTCTCTGTCAATTTGTCGTTAGATAAAAGGGGCGAGTGTAGTGCTAAAAAAAACTAAAGTCGTATGTACCCTTGGTCCTAGTACCGATAATCAAAAAACATTGCAAACCCTACTTACAAACGGGATGGATGTTGCAAGGTTGAATTTTTCTCATGGCACGCAGGATGAACACGCCAGACGGATGAGTATGGTCAGGGAGGCAGCAGTTCAAGCGAAAGTTCCGATAGCATTAATGCTTGATACCAAAGGTCCTGAGGTTCGAATTGGCAAAATGAACAAAGAAAAAATTTATTTAGATCAGGGGAAAAAGTTTATTTTAACAATACAGGACGTTATCGGTACTGATGAAATAGTGTCAGTGAGTTATAAGGGGTTCCCAAGGGATGTGAAAAGTGGCGATAACGTTTTTTTGAATGATGGTTTGGTGGGGCTATTGGTTAATCGCGTCGAAGGCGATAATGTTATTACAACTGTAATGAATAGCGGTGAAATTAGAACAAATAAACGGGTGGCGGTGCCAGGAGTAACTTTGGGTGTCCCCCCACTGTCAGAGCGTGATGTTTCTGATCTTTTATTTGGGATGCGGCACAAGATGGACATGGTGGCGGTTTCGTTTGTTCAGCGGGCAGCGGATGTTTTGGCTGTTCGTAAGATTCTTGAGGATGCTGGTAATGAGGCAGTAGACATTATCGCGAAAATTGAGAATGCTGAGGGTGTAAGAAACATTGATGAGATTCTCAGAGTTTCTGATGGTATTATGGTTGCCAGAGGTGATTTGGGGGTTGAAATTCCCACTGAGGAAATTCCGCTTGTGCAGAAATTATTGATTGAGAAGTGTAATCAAGTTGGTAAGCCGGTAATTACCGCTACGCAAATGCTTGAGTCAATGATTGATAATCCTCGCCCGACACGCGCTGAGGCCAGTGATGTTGCTAACGCTATTTTTGATGGTACAGACGCAGTGATGCTTAGCGGTGAGACTTCGATCGGTAAGTATCCGGTTGGAGCACTTCAGACTATTGCTAAGATTGCCAGACGGACTGAGTCAAGTCTGAATTATGGAAATATTCTGTTTGCCAAAGGAGTTTGCCCCCAAATAACTGCTACCGGAGCGGTCAGTCATGCTACAGTCCAAATGGCACATGAACTGGGAGGGTCAGCAATTGTTACGGCAACAGAAACAGGCTATACTGCCCGTATGGTGTCTTCATACCGACCCAGGGCAGCGATAATTGCAGTTACGCCGTGGGAAAAAATCGCTCGGCGTATGCAGCTGTTGTGGGGGGTGTATCCGGTAGTGGTGCCAAGCTCGAAAAATACGGATGAGATAGTCCATAATGCGCTAAAAGGGGCTCAATCTTCAGGCCTGGTCAAGGAAGGCGATTTGGTAGTCATAACAGCAGGGGTGCCAGCCGGAACTCCGGGAACAACCAATATGATAAGGCTTCATGTATTTGGCACTATTCTTCTTAGAGGGGTTGGAATTGGTCAACGTATTGTTAGCGGCAAGGTATGTATTATTCGTTCTTTTGATGATCTAACCGAAAAGTTTAGGCCTGGAGATATTATGGTTATTGCGGGGGTTAACGAAGACTCTGCTCAGTATGCGGTTCAATCGGCGGCCATTATTACCGAAGAAGGCGGTTTGACTTCTCATGCGGCGATTATTGGAATTAGTTTTGGCTTACCTGTAGTTGTTGGCGCGGATGAGGCTACGGAACTTTTGCCTGATGGTTCTGTGGTAACAGTAGATACTTCGCGCGGGGTAATTTATCAGGGGGAAATCAATGCCAAGTAGCCTTGGCAAGAGGAGCGCGGCGTATGTTTAGGTGGGTGATTATTATAGCGGTGGCCACTGGAACGGCTATTGCAGTATATGTCTGGCTTCGGTCGCGTTATTTTGAGATACGATATAAAAAATTAACTAATCATGTCGGTAACGGTAATATATCGGCAAATAAGTGCCAAAGCGATAAATTGCTTACGGCAATTTATCGCTTGATAGACGATAGTGTTGTGGCTGGAAATACAGTGATTGGCTATAAAACCATTGATTTATTAAAAGAGGCCTTTGCTGGTGGATTAATGCGTAAGGATGAACCTTTTGAACTTGCTGGCGTGATTGTGGGTGCGTTTAGACGCAAACAACCGGATATTGCTGCTGCTACTTTAGATGCCTTTAGGCAGTTGGTTCGGTACATGCCTCTAGAAAATATCTATTTAGCAACTGAGCAATTATCACAACTGGCGGTAAGTTGTTTTAAGGAAAACTATCCGTTTTTAGCAGCCAAAACAGCCGAGGTTGTGGTTGTAGCCTTTGAACGCAAAACCGAGGAGCGTGCAGCGGTAATTAAAGCTTTAACTAATATCGGAGTGTTAGCCCTAAAACATAAAGATAATGGGCTGTTTTGGGAAATTATTGTTCGCTTGGATGGCCTAGTTAAGGGGGATAGCCTTAATAAATCGGATTTAGCTCAAATTACCAATATGACTGGGGTTTGGTTACATAACATAGTGAAATATAATAATACTGCGATGTTTCCGGTTTTGACTGATTTCGTAGTTAATGTGTTAAATTTAGAGAAGCTTACACAAATTGAATTAACAACATTTGTAAAGGATTGGTATAATGTCGCTGGAACAGCTTGCTTTACGCCAAATAGTGATTTGGCAGCTCGGATTATTGCGTTTACTTTTAAGATGACATTAAGTCGCTGGGAATCGCGTGGCATGGAGTTAACGGTAAAAGGGGCTTGCCAAGTAGCGCGGATTGTGATTTTAGAAAAGGGGATTAAAGAAGCTTTTCCTTATATATGGCCTCTTTTGGATACCGGCAGGAATCTGTTAGCTCAGGAATTGAAGTTGGTTAGTGCGGGAGCCGAAGGTTCATATCGGCGGCATGCTTTGTTTGCTATTGTAAGAGAATTAGTAGTGCTGATGCGGTTTGCGGCCAGAAAAGATATGCTGTTGACATTTGGTGAAGTGATAAGCCAAATATATCAGTGCTGGCTTGGCTCTTTTTCTTCAGGCAGTGCCAAGTCCATTAAACGATTTTGCCAGCTGTTGGTTGCTTACTGGTTGAGAATCAGAACAGGACAAGAGAAAAAGACTATGGTAAGTAATGAATTTATTATGAAAAACGATCAAGACTGCCAAAAATTGTTGGTGTTAATATAGTAAAAACCCCCCGGAAACATGTTTCCGGGGGGTTTTTTAGGCGTTGACCTGATGGGGGATATTGGTTGGCTTGACTGTGGAACGGGGCTTTTTGCTGCCGGTGAGGAGCAAGCCAATAAGATAAAAACGTTGAGAAATGTTTTTGATAATAGCTGCAATGGATAGACTGAATAAAATTACTGCTAGGAAAATGGCGATAACTAGCGGTGGAGTTAGGGGAAAATTAGTTTTGATAATGAGCCTTGCTAGGTATTCTAATACCAAAGGATGAACGAGGTAAACTGGGTAAGAGTAGCGACCAAAGATGTCTAACGTAGCGGCTGTTAGGCCTGAAGCACCATCGAGAAGGGCAAAGAAAAATAGAGAAGCCGCTAAGGTATAGATTACTCCGAGCGGATTGAGTTGATGGACGATACCGGCGGCTTCAGTAGCGGAAAGGCCGTTAGCTAAGAGCCAGTAGTAGTTTGCCAGTAGTGCCCCAAGTGAAGCAAAAAAACCCGTGGTTATTGTCAAACGCTGTTTTTTTATAAAAGCAGTGAAGTCAGCAAAACGAAGCGCTGCTACAGCTCCGAGTATAAAAATGAATAAGTAGTGCAATACAAGATAGTTTAAACGATAGCGGATAAAAAGATTAACTATGTAATTATCGGATTGAAAGTGTAAAGCGTAACTGGAGTAATAGTTGAAGGCGATTTGTAAGATTAGAAGAAATACTAAATGGGGGAGGGGGCTCTTAACAATTTGCCGGAGCATTATCCGCCATAGCGGCATAAGGATATAAAACCAGAGAAGTATAACTAAAAAGTAAAGATGATATGATGCCAGTCCAAAGAAAAATGTTTCAATAAGGGTTTGTAGTGACCAAAATGTTCTGGTTGATAGGGCGTAGTTTACTAGGTATATTATTGACCAAATGGTATAGGGCAAGAGTACGGCCCGAAATCGTCGTTTGAGAAAATCAGTATAGGAAAACTGGCCTGTAAGATCGTGATTAAGGAATAACCCGAAAGCGGAAAGAAAAAAGAAGATTGGCACACTAAATCGGGTGAAGATATCAAGTAAAGCAAATAGATGAATACTGGCGTTAGGAAAGCCAAGTGAATAAGCCCCAACGTGGATACCAATTACGCCCAGCATTGCAATGCCGCGAGTATATTGAATAGCATAATTGCGTTCGGTCATTTTATCTCCTTTGTAAAGTTGGATTTATTTATTATTAATGCTTGCCGACGGTTAACTAATATTTTCGTAAATTCAACATTTGTTGACAGTATTCCTGCCCGAAGTAGGACAAACTGGGGAATAAAAAGTCAGGCCGCATAGAGCCAAGCAGCTGCAGATTTAACTAATAGTCACTGCCGGTTTGTTATTTGCGGCGGTTTGACTTGTATTCGTTAAAATTGTAGCTGTAAGCCTCTAAACGGCCTGATTTGAATTTTGACTAATGGAATAAGTTGCTTACATTTTAAGGCCAATAAACTGCCCTTGTTTAAAGGGTGGGTTTTCAACAAGTTGTTCCGGTAATATGCCAAAATGACGGAAAAATTTTTTTGCACCAATGTAGGCGCCTTTGGTAGCATACCTAATTGGAAAGGCATTTGTTTCTAGATTTTCCAATGGGAGTATGCCTAAAGCTTGGTTATCAGGATCATACCCCAGCATGCAATAATTATGACAATCTAGTAATTGGCTGGCTTGTTTATTGAAAACTATTCTGCCATTGGGTCTAACTGCAACTAACGGTTCATCACTCTTGGGATGTCTGGCTTTGCGCGGTTTAAATAAAGTAAATTCAAATTCCACGGGTTTTCCTCCTTATTGTTGATTATAATAAAAGTATGCACAAAAATTACACATTATAATCAATAGGAGGTAATTTTACTAAATTGTTTTGGTTGAGCATTATCGTATATAATAAAATCAAAATATGAGGGAGGATTATGAATGAATCAACTTTGGCTGACTATTTTAGCGGTTCTGTTCGGTGGAAGTATCGTAAAGTATGGAGTATTTAAATATGTGATTTTTAGCCCGGTGGTAACGGTTATCATGGTTATTATTGATTTGCTTGTGCTTGGGGTTTGCTACCTTGTGCTTCGCCGGTATCCGTATATCAATGTAAAGGAAAGTATGAAATTTGTTGGTGCGGTAATGGCTCTTGAGATAATGTGTGATATTGGTATTATTACTGGGTTTATTCGTGACGTGGCGTTTTTTGCGCTTATTGCTTGGGCTGTTTTTAAGCAAAATAGGGTCTCTTCGCGTCCGCCGCGTCAACGTCATAAATGGCATAAGTAATTATCTGGAGGCGGCATAATTGAGAAAAGATTCGTATAAAGTTATGGTACGGGCGGCACTATTGTTAGCGTTAACGTTATTGTTTCAGTGGTCGCGGTTTTTGTTGCCGGTACCACCGGTATTTTCAACGTTGGTTACAGGAACACTTGTTAATGCCTGTTTGGCAATTGCTGTGGAACTGGTTGGGTTATCTCCTACGGCAGTTATTAGCATAATTGCGCCGGTTGTTGCTTATACTCAAGGAATGTTACCGCTGCCGGTTTTCATTATTCCGATAGCCTTGGCAAATTTCTTGTATATTGTAGTTCTTCGTACAGGTATACACTGGAATCGGTTGTTGGCTATTGGAACGGCGGCTATTGTGAAATCTGCGGTTTTATATTTAGTGTTTGCGTGGCTCTTAACTTTGATAAATATCAATCCTAAAGTTGCAGCCGGAGTATTGTTTATAATGAGTTGGCCTCAATTATTTACGGCTATAGCAGGTGGGAGCATCGCTTTGGTAGTAGTTAAACGAATTAAATATTTGATTTAAAAGAGACGAGTTAGCAAATAACCATTATGCCGAAGCCATTCCCGGTGCTGTTTGTAGTTGGCATCTGATTGAGCCACCAGCTGCCAATAGGTGGCGGAGTGGTTGAAAATTTTAATATGGCATAGTTCGTGGATTATCAGATAATCAATTACTTCGGGTGGAGCCATAATAATTTGCCAATTGTAGTTAATATTTCCGCTGGGAGAAGCACTTCCCCAGCGGGTTTTTTGTTGTCGAATTGAAATATGTCTGGGTCTGACGGAGATTTTTTCAGCCCAATAATTGGTTCGAACTGCCAAATATTCGGTGGCTGCGTTAATATACCATTGACGGAGGGTGTTGAAAAGCACCTCAGGCTGGTTGAACTGTGCGATTGGCAGGTAGATAGTGATAGTTTGTCCATTTAATGTTAGGCTTGGACGTGTTATGCTGATGGGGATAATATTAAGCGTCATTGCTTCGCCTAGATAAAGGATTTGTGCGCCATTTGTAAGCGTGGAATTGATATGACAATCAGCAAGAGTAGCTAATTGTTTGAGGTGGCTGATAATCCATGCGGCTTTGGCTTTGAGAACATCTTCTATTTGGTTTAGCGGAAAGTTGCTAGGAAGCGTTATTTGAATCAGTCCTGGTGGAACTACTTTGAGTTGGAGCGTTTTACGGCGGCTGCTATATTTTAGAGTATAAGCAATGATCGTGTTGTTCAAAGTAATGGTTTGCATCAATCAAGTCCTTTTCGGTTATTATTGATCAGTAATAAAACGGCAAAAGTTATACACAAAACATATAATAACTTGTTGACAAAAAAAAATAAAATGATATAATCATAAATGTCGTCAATTGAATATTGCCCGGGTGGCGGAATGGCAGACGCGGAAGACTCAAAATCTTTTGTTGGCAACAACGTGGGGGTTCAAGTCCCTTCCCGGGCACCAGTAATTTTGGAATTGACCTGTGTAAAGAAAACTTTGCACAGGTTTTTTATAATACACTCATGGTAACATAATTGACTGACGTTGACAAATGGTGTGCTTTGAATATAATAAAAAGCTTTTGCTAGTCAGGCAAAAGTTGGCTGTATTTATGTAATCAAATTGAAAGAGAGAGGTAGTATGGATTTTACTACGGTTATGAATCAGGTTGTAATGATTTTTCTTATTATGTTAGTTGGAGTTTGGTGTACTAAACAAAAAATATTAAATCAGGAAATAAATAAGGGACTGTGTGATTTATTAATAAATATTACTATTCCTTGCACGATTATTTCATCCTTTAATCAAGAGTTGTCGTCTCGCGCTCTAATTGAAGCAGTGTATGTGCTGATCTTTGCCTTTGTTAGTCATAGTTTAAGTATATTAATCGGGTATATTTTGTATCGTAAATACCAGCCGCCAATTAGAAAAGTACTTTGGTTTATTACCATGTTCTCTAATTGCGGGTTCATGGGATTTCCGCTGTTGGAAAGTGTTTTTGGCAAGATCGGTATATTTTATGGCTCAGTGTACTTAGGGGTAGCAAATTTATTTACCTGGACTTTCGGTCAGATTATATTTACCGGTAAACATGATGTTAATTCTTTAAAAAAAGCCTTACTCAATCCGGGGATTACGGCAATCTTTATTGGGGTAGTTATATTTTTTTCCCCGGTGAAGCCCCCAGTAGCAGTTATTAAAGTAATCGACATGATCGGTTTATTAACAACACCGTTAGCGATGATTATTATTGGAGTTATGCTAGCCGAAGTAAATTATAAAGAGCTGTTGTGTGGGTGGCATATTTATTATGGTACAGCGGTAAGGTTATTGCTTATGCCGATATTGACAATAGTGACGTTGAAGAGTCTGGGAGTTGGAGGTGCTGTGCTTGGCGTTTGTATGATGGTTACCGCTATGCCTGCGGCGTCAATAACGGTAATTTTTGCGGAAATGTTTGACGGGGATGCGATATTTGCATCAAAAATTGTAGTTGTATCTACGGCATTATCTATTATAACGATTCCGTTAATGACCTTGCTATTATAATTCGGTAAAACGAACAAATCCTGCATTGAAAAAATGCAGGATTTGTTCGTAAGCGAATCATCTTTAGCAGACTAGCCAAGATGGGTAATTCATAACTAAAGCCCAAATTTTGCACTTTATATTGAAAGGTTGTTTCAATACCATGCACAATCCACTTGTTACGACCAGTCTGCCAAAGATGATTCGCTTAATTAACAGTCTAAAAGAACAATAAAAACACCCTACCCGAAAAGCGAGCAGGGGTAATAATTAGGTGTACCCGAGCATCTCTTCTTTTCGTGGTAGAAGGCGAACCAGTTTCCCAGTGCACCCTGTGGATTTAAAAATCCAGGCCAGCATACCATAGATAACTCATTAGGTAGGTTGGCTCGAAGAAATGAAAATTATTCATAGTTTCACAATTAATATCTTACGATATTTTTTACGTTAAGGCAAGATGTTTGCCGATTTACAGTAGTGACATTGTCGTAAGTTAATCGGCAGCTGGTAATAACAAATGCAATATCTTGAGAGAGAGAGTAAGTGAAGCTTTAATCGTACAAAAAAAATATAAAAACTAGTTTACTTTTTAAAAACGTTATGTTAAAATGAACATACAAGTTGCGCTGATGAACTTGTTGTAGTAGATAAGTGAATATAGTTTTTAATTCCTTGTTTACGGAAAAATGCCCGGGTGGCGGAATGGCAGACGCGGAAGACTCAAAATCTTTTGTTGGCAACAACGTGGGGGTTCAAGTCCCTTCCCGGGCACCAAAATGAAGTATAAGGTTCGCAGTTTACTGTGGACCTTTTTTGTTTTCTTGGCTGTGGTAGTTGTTATACTAGCGTTAGTTTATAAATTAAGGGTGGGGGAAATGTGAAGAAATTTACTAATTGCGGGGTAAAAGTACTTTACATAATTCTTTTGATAATAGTTTTGTATGTTCCTAATGTAGTGGTAGCAGCAAGTGCCAAATCAATTCCGGTGTTGGTTTATCACCGAGTGGGAGATACTGCTGATGCTCTGACGGTAAAACCGGAAAAGTTACGCGGGGATTTGATAAATCTTAAAAATAATGGCTATCAAACAATTTCTTTAAAAGTTTTTGAAGAATATATGTCCGGAAAGGATGTTGAACTTCCGGATAAGCCGATATTGGTTACTTTTGATGATTCGTATCAGGACAACTATGAGAATGCTTTTCCTATATTAAAAGAAAATCAGTGCGTGGCTACTTTTTTTGTTATAACTTGGCTGGTTGATCGTAATCAAGATCGTTTAACTTCAGCTGAAATAAAAGCAATGGCTGCTGCCGGGATGAGTTTTGGTTCACATACAGTATCGCACACGGTTTTAGTTGATAAACCTGATTTTTGGGTGCAAAATGAGTTGGCCTATTCAAAACAGTTTTTAGAAGAGTTGCTTGGGACACCGATATGCAGTGTGGCCTATCCTGAGGGGAAATTTAATGCCAATACTATAAAAATAGCGATTGAGCAAGGATATTCTACTGGGTTTACTGTTGAGCCTGGTAAAAGTACGAGACAAACAGCACCGTTTAAGGTTTGCCGGATACCGGTATTTTCCTATACTCTAGATGTTGTTAAAGCAATAAATAATGCGCCGGACTAATTTGAATATATAAAAAGACTTACAGTTCAAAAGGGCTGTAAGTCTTTTAGTTTTGTACCGATTTAGATGCCAAAGGCAATGTATGTATTATTTTTTGCAATAAAAAATAAAGGCTGGTGGCAGGTTCATTGGAACAAATTGAACATTAACTTCGCGAAAATGATTTTTGAGAAGTTTTCTCATTTGTAAAGTGTATTGATAACCAATATAAATGCCGCCAGGCTTAAGCGAGTTATTTATTGCTTCCATAATATCTTGCCGCAGCGATTTCGGAAAATTTGAGAATGGTAAACCGGATATTATACAATCAGCTTGTGGTAATTGATGCTGTTTTAATAACTGGTCAAGTTTTTCCGCTTTGGAACCGTGGAAAAATGTTGGGTAACTTTCTTGCAGTATTTTCCGCATTTCAAAGTCTTTTTCCACAAGCAGTACTTTGCAAGAGTCTTTTTTGTACTTGGCGATTACTTCCGTAAAGACGCCACTCCCTGCACCTAGTTCTATGATGGTTTCAACTTCATTCCAAGCGATATTGGACAATGCTTTATTGATTAAAAAGGACGAGCTAGGCGTGATACTGCCGATTTGTTGAGGATGGAGAATAAATTTGTAAAGAAAAGCAGCCCTGGATGTTAGCAAATTCATTATCTCCTTGCAGTTAAATTTAAAATAAGACCGACTTATACACTTACTAAGTTAGGTCATAGCATGCTACTCCTTCCTCAAAAGCTTTTAAGGAATATTAAGATATTAAACATATTCCTGATTTAACTTTGGGTAACTGCCTAAATAATTTTAAATAGGAATTGTAATTATTTATTATGAAATGTAACTAAAAATATGGGTATTTTTGCATAAATCTGACTTAGTTAAATATTCGCTTTATATAAAAAAAATCCTTTAAAAGTATTAGGATTTTATGCGAATATAAAACAATAATGGTAAAATATTCTTGACTATTAAGTCATGTCGAGATATGATGAATTTGGTAAAATTGTTTTATATTGGGTAAATGTAACTATTTGTGGTAATTAAATAAGGTCGGTTTTGTAGATCAGTAGAGCGAATAAGTTTTACTGAACTTATTTTTTGTCCAAGACTTTTTCGGATAGGAAAAGTAGTCTGTTCCAGAATAGTTTAAGTAAGAATTTCAGCAGAGGGAGGTAGTTATAATGCAGTTTAGACTTCGTGTAAAAATTATGTTAGCATTTTTTGTACTTATTGTGCTTTCGTGCAGTGTATTAGGCTATATTTCTTACCATAAAGCAAGTGTAGCATTAAGAAGTGCTATAGAGGAAAAGCTTCAAAATATGGTTGAAAGTACGGCTGATAACGTTAACTCCAGTATTGAGGATACTGCGAAAATGCTGGAAATGTCTAGTCATTCTAGTGACTTTATTCTTGCTGCCGCTAGTGGGGATGGTAATGTTGCTGGCAGTGTGGCAAAAAAGTTAAAAGCGGCTGATGATGAACTTATTGAAGATGTTTGGGTGGCCAGGGCCGACGGCCAGATTGTGGCTAGCGCAACCGGCTCGTCAGCTAATGTTAAAGATCTTACTTACTTTAATCAAGCCATGGGTGGCAAGGCGGCGATAAGTGAGGTTATTCTGTCTAAGGTCACTGGTAAAGCGGTCATTATTATCGTCAAGCCGCTTCTTCTCAATGGTAAGCCTGTTGGGGTTTTAGCGGCAAATATTAACTTTGAAAAATTAGCAAAGTCGGTTGCTGAGTTAAAAGCAGGGGATGAGGGGTATGGTTATATGCTGGATAAGCAAGGCCTTACCGTTTATCACCCGGATAAATCGAAAATTCTCAAAGAAAATATTTCGGAGAGTAAAGATGAACAGCTAGCGGCGCTTGGTAAAGCAATGTTATCAGGCAGCGCCGGTAGAATGGTCTATAGTTATAATGGATCTGAGAAACTTGTAGCATATGCGCCAGCGGGCAATTTTATTGTTGCTTTGAGTGATCCTGTTGATGAATATATGGCTCCGGCAAAAAGTATTTTAGCTGACAGTATGATTATTGAATTCTTAGCGATTATAATCGCGTTGGGGATAGCGTATTTTGTTTCTGGAATGATTGTAAAACCTATCGAGCGGTTAAGAGACTTGATGATGGCGGCAGGAAATGGCGATCTTACGGTAGTTAGTGCTTATCAGGCCAACGATGAAATTGGTGATCTTAGCCAGTCGTTTGATACGATGATTACAAGTCAGAGAAATATTGTTCGCGAAGTGCGCGCTGGCAGCGCTGGGTTGGCCAATGCGGCTGATGAAATGGCTTCATCGTCTCAAGAGGTTACAGCCGCAAGCGAGGAAGTTGCTGGCAGAATGCAAGTTCTTGCAAATGAGGCGGAAAATGGACAGTCGGCCATGAGCCAGGCAAAGGAACTGCTTGAGCATACGGTAAATCTTATTGAAGGAGCAAAATCTAAGGCGGAGTTGGCTACTACCGGGTCTAGAGCTACTTATTTGGCGGCTCAGGATGGGCGTACGAAGGTGAATGATGCAGTAAATAGTATGGTTGATATAAAGACGCAAACTGAAACTGCTAGTAGTATAATTACTGAGCTTAGTGAGTATTCGCAGCAGATAAGTAAGATTATTGACACGATAACAGCAATTGCCGATCAAACTAATCTTTTGGCGCTTAATGCGGCTATTGAGGCTGCCAGAGCTGGTGAACAAGGCCGCGGGTTTGCCGTTGTGGCAGAAGAAGTTCGTAAGCTTGCGGAAGAATCGAATGTAGGCGCAAAAGAAATTATGGCTTTAGTCGTTAAGGTTACTGATAAAACCGCTCAAGCTGTGGAGGAAATGTCCCATAGTATCACTAAAGTGGAAACTGGAGTGGTTACTGTGGGTGAAGCGGGCGAAGCCCTTGATAGGATATTAGGGGCAGTGCAGGATACGGTTGCAGAAATTCAAGGTATAAGTAAGGTTATTACTGAAGAAGTTATTGATGCAACGAAGATTACTGAGTGTATTGACAGCGTGGCCGGTATTATAAAAACTGTCGCGAATCATGCTGATGAAGTATTGGCTGGAAGCCAACAACAAGCTTCAGCCATGCAGTCGATAGCGGCATCGTCAGAAGAAACCAGTGCGTCGGCGGCTAGTCTCAAAAATATGGTTGAAACCTTTAAAGTATGAAAAATTAATTGAACTGAAAATAAAAAACCTTGATTTATAGGTGACGCGATGTCCTGTAAATCAAGGTTTTTTTGTTATTAACTGTAGTGAATTTTGGAATAAGCTGTATTAATGCTTGGCGTATATAATGCGGGTGGGATACGAAAAATAACCAAGAGAAAATAGGTCGATTTTAATCAGTAGGGGGAGCTTTTATGGAATTGAATGTAGACTCATTTAGGGATGAGTTTGTTACTAAAGCCGCGCAGATACACGGAAAACCGTTATCTGAGACTACGGATTGGGAACGTTATCAGGTATTGGCTATTCTTTTGCGAGAGCATATTGGTCAGCAATTGGATGTGGCTAAAAAACAGCAAAAAGGACAAAAAAAAGTTTATTATTTGTCCATAGAATTTTTGCTGGGCCGAATGTTGGATATGAATCTTATTAATTTGGGGATAAGGGATATAGCTAAAACGGCTCTGGCGGAATTGGGCCTTAGTCTTGAACATCTTGAAGAAGTAGAAGAAGATCCGGGTTTAGGTAATGGTGGATTAGGGCGGTTGGCAGCTTGTTATCTGGATTCTATGGCCGCTGCAGGTCTAGCTGGTAATGGATCAGTTATCCGTTATCGTTACGGATTTTTTGAACAAGATATTGTCAATGGATATCAAACTGAGATTCCTGATGACTGGCTGGCCAATGGATTTAATTGGGAGTTCAGACGTCGCGATGAAGCAGTGCAAGTGCGTTTTGGTGGTAATGTGCGCGCTGAAACTAATGGTAAACTAAGGTACTATCATGAAAATTACGAGTCCGTATTGGCGGTACCGTATGATGTCCCGATTTTGGGGTATCAAAATGGGATAATTAATACGCTTAGGTTGTGGAGTGCCGAGCCCAGTCCGCGTGAATATACTTGTGGACTAGATGGGCGGGATTGCCGAAAAGTTATAGCTGACAAACAAGCCGTTGAGAGTATTTCTGATGTTCTTTATCCTGATGATTCTTTTTATGAAGGTCGGGTTTTGCGGCTGAAACAGCAATATTTTTTGGTGTCTGCCAGCTTGCAGAGTATAATTAGCAGTATTAAGGCCGAAAAAAAATCGCTACGCAATTTAGCGGATTATGTGGCAATTCATATCAACGACACTCATCCGGCCTTGGCTGTTCCGGAATTGATGAGAATATTATTGGATGAAGAAGGGTTTGGGTGGGATGAGGCTTGGGATATTACAGTTAATACTTTGTCCTATACGAATCACACGGTATTGCCGGAAGCACTTGAAAAATGGCCGGTAGAAATGTTGAGCGGCCTTTTGCCGCGCATCTATATTATTATTAATGAGATAAATGAGCGCTTCTGTAAGGAGCTTTGGCAGCGTTGGCCAGAAGAATGGCAGTTAATACGGTCAATGGCAATAGTTGCCGATAATAATGTCCATATGGCTCATTTGGCTATTGTCGGCTGTCATAGTGTGAATGGAGTTGCTAAGATTCATACAGAAATTTTAAAAACCAAGGTAATGAATAGTTTCTATAATTTTTACCCGCTGAAATTTAACAATAAGACTAATGGAGTGACGCATCGCCGATGGTTGCTGAAAGCTAATCTTGATTTAGCCGGGTTAATCAGTAAAACGATCGGTCCGGAGTGGATACAATACCCGTGTAATTTATTGGAATTATTACGACATGATACCGACCGTGGATTTCAACAGCAGTTTAAAGCTATTAAACACCAGCATAAAGAAGTTCTGTGTCGGCGTATACGCCAAGAATGTGGCATTAAAGTTGATCCTGATTCTATCTTTGATTCGCACATAAAACGTATTCATGGTTATAAGCGTCAGACACTGAATGTATTTCATATTATGTATTTATATAATTGCTTAAAAAATAATCCTAAGTTAGAAATGTATCCGCGTACCTTTATTTTTGCTGGAAAGGCAGCGCCGGGATATTATCAGGCAAAAAAGACGATTAAGCTTATTAATTCCCTGGCTGATGTAATCAATAATGACCGCTCAATTAATGACAAAATAAAAGTGGTTTTTCTGGATAATTACAATGTATCGTTGGCGGAGCTGATTATTCCAGCTTCAGATGTTAGCGAACAGATTCCGACTGCCAGCCGTGAAGCTTGCGGTACTGGTAATATGAAATTTATGATGAATGGCGCAATCACGATTGGGACATTAGATGGTGCCAATATCGAAATGCTGAATGCTGTAGGCAAAGAAAATATTATTACCTTTGGATTAACTGCGGATGAGGTTTTAAATTATTATCAAAATGGCGGGTACTACTCACGGGAAATGTATGAACGTGATCCTCGCTTAAAACAGATTCTTGATCAATTAGTAAATGGCTTTTTCTCCTCGGTAGGCGCTGATGAATTTAGACCATTATTTGATGCTTTCTTAAATTATAACGATGAATATTTTGTACTCAAAGACTTTGATGCTTATGTTGATGCGCAAAAACAGCTGGAATCATGTTACAAGAATGAACAAAAATGGCTTAGTATGTGTACTCATAATATTGCTCATTCAGGCAAATTTGCCGGTGATCGGACTTTTGTCGAGTATGCTATGGATATCTGGAAGCTAAATCCAGAGCATGTTAAATGCTATTGTGCGACGAATGATGATTTCTCTAATATGCGTGACGGTTGTAAAAACTTGTCTAACCGGCGGCCTAAGATACCAAATTTGCCGAAAAGCGCTGCAGGCAAAGAAAATATGTTGGAGTTAAATTAACGTTTCTGGGGAGGAAAAACTAATGGTGGAAATCAGCAAACGACCAAGTTCGAAATATCGGAATAAAGGCATTGCTGTTAGTCCGGCTGTACCAGCTAAAGGTGAAACTGCAAAAGTGGTCTATAATGGGTTGCTGGTAAAAAACGGGGCTGACAAAATGTATGTACACGTTGGTTTTGGCTGCGATTGGCAAAAGGCTATGGAATATAAGATGGTTAAAACTTCCGCGGGCTTTGAAACAGGTATTCCGGTGACTATCGCTGATAATATGAATATGTGCTTTAAAGATAGTGCGGGAAATTGGGATAATAATTCTGGGAAAAATTACACTATTGATACTATATAAGAAAAAGGGTTGCGCTTATATTTTACAGCGCAGCCCTTTTCGTAAAATGAGAAAAAGCGGAGTGATGTTTTCACTTCGCCTCAGACTGTAGACAACCCAAGAGCACCTGTTAAGAAATATAGATAATTGGCCGCTTTGTTCAAACCTAAAAATTACTGATGACAATATTGACCATACGGGACAAAAACGTTCCCGTGCCAGGGGTGCGGTGGCAAATTTCGGCAAGAATTATACCAGCCGACCCAATATTCAGCCCGTTAAGCTGGCAAATAACATGAGTTATTCATTCAAGCAAGTTGTATCAGATATTACGACTAATCGGGAAGAATATCGAGAAACACAAAAGCGCCGTACGCTTGCGTACAGTGCCTTTTGTCTACGGTCTGAGGCGGAGTGATATTTCACTTCGTCTTTATTTATGGTGCAACGAAAAAATTATTTAGCAGTGGGTTTGTTTTTTATCGCGCGTGCGGCTGAGCGAGTGACTAAGCCGCACGCGCCAATCGTATATTGGTTATCCTTGCCGAGGTGTTCGCCAGAGCCTTTCAAAATCTTCACCTCACTTTAAGCATTGTTTGGCTATTTACGATAACACTACTAGTTTGTTCGAAGCTGATCAAAACTATGAACATATAAAGGAGATAACTGTACGATTGCCGAAAAAACAATAAAAAGGTGTAGTCGTAATTTGAGGGGGGAGCTTGTTGCGATTTTTACATACAGCTGATTGGCATTTAGGCCGTATTTTCTATAATTTACATTTAACCGAGGATCAAGCTTTTGTGTTGGAACAGTTTGTAGATTTAGTGAAAGATACAAAGCCGGATGCGGTTATTATTGCTGGGGATGTTTACGATCGTTCAGTTCCGCCGCCGGAAGCAGTAAAACTGTTAGGCGAATTTTTGGCCCGGGTGGCAGTTGATAGCTCAGTACCGATTATTATGATCGCCGGAAATCATGATAGTCCGGAACGGCTTGGCTTTGGTGACCGGGTGTTAGCCCGCCAAAGACTTCATGTTATCGGTCAGGTAGTTGATAAGGCCGCGCCGATAGTGCTGGAGGATAAGTATGGACCGGTATATTTTTGTCCTATTCCTTATGCCGAGCCAGCTGTTGTACGAGAAAGAACCGGTGAGACGGTAACCAATCATGGTGAGGCGTTAGAACTATTGCTTGGGCAGATGGATCAAATAGTTCCGCCTGCCTGCCGGCGGGTTGCGGTAGCACATGCCTATGTTGGCGGCGGTGAAGCCAGCGAATCAGAGCGTCCGTTAAGTATTGGTGGGATGGCAACAGTAGAGACAGGAATGTTTCAGCCGTTTAATTATGTGGCATTAGGCCATTTGCACCAAGCGCAAACGGTAGGGTTGCCGCAGGTTCGTTACTCTGGATCGCTCTTAAAATATTCTTTTTCTGAGGCTGATCACCGAAAAAGCGTGTCGTTGGTGGAACTGGATGCTGCTGGTAAGGCCACGGTTGAACCAATATCCCTTCGGCCACGGCGTGATGTTCGTTGCATACAAGGTTATTTAGCGGATGTTTTAGCCGCGGCGGCAGCGGATAAACAAGCGGATGATTATCTAATGGTTACACTCAAAGATAGCGGGGCCTTGTTAGATCCAATGGCTAAGCTTCGGCAGGTGTATCCGAATGTATTGCATTTCGAACGTAGTTATTTGGAAGTGGCTACGGCAATAACTACCAACCGTATTGACCATCGTCGGCAGGAAGAACGGGAGCTATTTGCTGATTTCTTTGCTCAAGTTACTGGTCAATCATTATCTGGCGGCGAAAGCGCGGTGCTTGACAAGCTGCTTACTGATTTTAATCGGCGGGAAAGAGAGGGCTAAGCGTGAAACCAATTGTTTTGAGTATTACTGCGTTTGGTCCGTATGCTGGGGTGGAGAAAGTGGACTTTCGCCGTATGGGTGAAAGGTCTTTTTTTCTTATTAATGGCCCTACCGGAGCGGGAAAAACAACTATTCTCGATGCGATGTGTTTTGCATTGTTTGGCAGAACCAGCGGTGAAATTCGTGAGGGCAAAGCGATGCGGAGCGATTATGTCGATCCGGCGGTGACTACGGAAGTGGTTTTTGACTTTTCCTTAGGGCTGGAATGTTACCGGGTTCGTCGAGTGCCTGAACAGGAAGTGCTGAAAAAGCGAGGGGTAGGGACAACTAAGCTATCACCGTCTGCGACACTCTGGCAGCGGACGGGCTTAGTCAATGATCAGGACGAGGGAAAAGTATTGGCTAATGATTGGCGTCGGGTTACCGACGCCGCTGAAAGTCTTTTAGGCTTTAAATACGAACAATTTCGTCAGGTGGTTATGTTGCCGCAGGGTGATTTTCGAAAATTGCTGTTGGCGGGATCGAAGGATCGGGAGAACATTTTAGCGACGTTGTTTCAGACTGAACTTTACCGAAGAGTGGAAGAATATTTTAAACTTTCGGCTAAGGAGTTAGCTGAACAAGTTAAGGAGCTTAATGCTAAACGGGAATGGACGCTCGAAGAGGCTCAAGCGGCCTCGGTCAGTGATATTGTCGAGCGATTAGCTAGTGAGCGGGAAAAAAGTGTGGAATTAACTGCTAAAAATAATGCGGCGCGGCAAGCATTAATAACGGCGCGAGATACATTGACTTTTTCTCAGCGGCTAAAAGCTGAATTTGATGACTTAAAGCAGGTTGAAAAAACATTAGTTGACCTTCAGGCTAAGAATGAATTGATGACCGTTAAGCGTCAGCAATTGGAACAAGCAAAAAGGGCGGCATTTTTAGCGGAGACAGCAGCTCATATTTACCAGCGACAGAATGAAATTGTTGAGACTAAACAAAAATTGGTGGCTCTCAGCCAAGCGTTAGTCAAAGCGGAAGAAACGGAAAAACAGGCTCGAGAACAATACCAGGCGGAGGAACTTCTAGTTACGGACAGGGAAGACGCTGTATTGTTGGTGACTAGGCTAATGGAATATGAGACTAAACTGACGGAGCTTAATGAAGCCCGGAAGGTATTTGTACAAGCGGACCGTTTGGCGTGTCAAGCAGATAAGGCGTGGGGAGAATGCCATACTTTTTTTACTAAACTGACGGCAGAAGTGGAAAAACAAAAAATAGAACGTGAACAACTTTATGCCGAGGCTGCGCAGGTAGCCGCGCTGGAGGCAGCTTGGCGGGAGAGTAACAATAAAGCTAAGTATCGGCAGGAGTTAGATGATTTACGCCGGCGATATGAAATAGAAAAACAAAGTCATGCTGAACTGCAACAAAGCTTTGAAGCCAAGGCGCAGGGGGTGACAATAGCGAAAAATGATCTTGAGGCTGCTCAAATGGCCTGGCGGTTGGGACAGGCGGCAGAATTGGCCGCTGGTTTAACTGATGGACAACCTTGTCCGGTTTGCGGGGCTGAGTGCCATCCGCATCCTGCGGAAAAAGCAGCAACCAGTCATTCGAATGCGGCTTTAGAGTTAGCTCAAGACAAGTTAAAACAAACTGAAAAAGAATTGGAAACTTTGCGCAGGCCGTTGAATGACTCGAAAATAGTGTTAGAGTCAATATTAATTGAAGGTAAGAAAATCCGGGAATTAGTAGGCTCTGATTTAGACAAGGAAGCTTCTAAGCTTAGCGCTGAAACTCAAAATATTCAGGGCCAGCTTAAAGCGGCGCAAGCGGCGGGGACGCTTTTGAGTAAATTGGAACAAGAATTAGAACGGAAAAAGGAACAGTTAAAAGTGTTGGAGAAAGAGCTTGTGACGTTGGAACAGAACAGCCGCAAGAATCAAGCAACCTTGGATGCTGCGAAGGCAGTACGTGATGAACGGGCAGCCTCGGTTCCGGAGAAATTTCAGCAAGATGGTCAATTAAAGAAAGAGCTCACGGCGGCGATTAGTAAAAGAGAACAATTGGCGGATAACTTAAGGGTTTGCCAAAAGGCGGCTCAAGCCAGTGCGATAGATTTGGAACGGGCCAAAACAGCAGTTGTAACAGGAAATGAAGCTTTGAGTAGTTTGTTAAATAGATTGGAAAAAGAACAAACTGACTTTTTATGTCGCATCAATGAAGCCGGGTTTAAAAGCGAGACTGAATTTTCTGATGCGCTTAAACCCCCGGCCCAGATTGAAAGTTTAGAAAATCAGCTTAAAGATTATGAAGAAAAGTTAATCTTAGCAAATGATCGTCATAAGCGGCTTAGTGAAAAAGTAAAAGACTTGCTAGAACCTGATATTGTCACGGCTACCGCTGCAGTTAAAGAGGCCGAAGCCATAGTAGAAGCTATTAACGGCGATATAGTCAGGTTAGAAACGCTGATAGTTAAAGCGGAGGAGTGGCTAAGCCAGCTAAAAAACCAAGAGGAACTGCTTGGCAGTATGGAAGGGAAATACGCCGTATTAGGGCACCTGGCGGAAGTCGCTAACGGGCAAAACGCATTACGGATAAGTTTTCATAGATTTGTATTGGCAGTACTGTTTGATGACTGTTTGCTTGCGGCCAACGCTAGACTGAGAAAAATGAGTCGTGGGCGTTATCGCCTTAAGCGGATGGCTGATGTCATTCACCGGGGAAGTGCGGGCGGTCTTGATATTGAAATTGAAGATAGTTATACGGGGGTTAGTCGCCATGTTAGTACTTTATCTGGCGGTGAAACATTCTTGGCATCACTGTCCCTTGCACTCGGATTAGCTGATGTTGTCCAAAGTTATTCTGGGGGAATTCATTTGGATACAATATTTGTTGATGAAGGATTTGGAACTCTTGATCCGGAGTCTTTGGAAATGGCCTTGCAAGCATTGACAGAACTACAACGGCGCGGGCGGCTGGTTGGGATAATTTCTCATGTGCCGGAACTAAAGGAACGGATTGAAGCCAGGCTTGAAATAGTACCAACTGAGTGCGGTAGTACTACTCGTTGGGTTGGTTTGGACTAAAATATGCTTATTATGGTAAAACAGTATATTAATGATTAGGAATGAACGGGCGGTATTTAGGGTGAATTGTCTTTTTAAGTTAGTCACAAAGTGAAAGAAAAAAATATCTGCTTTAAAAAAATGTAAAAACATAGTAGAAAACAAAAAAAAGTCAAATATTTAAATACTTGACTTTAATAAAGACACTGCTGTGAGGAATAATATGTCGAATTTGTGTATAGCTAAAAAGGTAATTAAACTGCTACTTGGCCGGGTTTTGGTTAGCGGCTTCGACATTAGCGTTAGTATAATAAAGATTTAATGTCGTAATTTTACGAAAACTATTTAACTGTATTTTGCAGGAGTTGCAAATATTTACAAGAAGATAACTAAGGCGAAGTGAAAAGTCGCTTTGGAGGTGGTAGCTTGTATTCTGCAGAAGCTTATGACAGCAATTATCTTTGTCAGGCAAGAGAAGAAGAATATCAAGATTACTTTGAATCAGCAAAAACAGGAATTATGTTTCTTGATGCTGGGTTAAGGGTGAAAAACTTAAACCGGGAAGTAGAGGCTATTTTTTGTATTGACCGGGCTCAAATTATTGGGAAAAGGGCCGATGTTGCTTTTCATCGGTTTGGCGATAAGTTTTTAAAAACATTTGCAATCTCAGAATACGACGACTTCTATACCACTACGGTCAGACTAAAGCTAAAGGATCATTTTGGTTATATTCATGTTGATAGCCTTAAACTTTGTGATGCCTGCGGCAGTCTTAATGGAATTATTATTATCATCCAGGATATTTCGGCAGTTCGGGCAACGATAAAGCAAATTCAGACAACGAAGATGCTGATGTCGCTGGGGGAACTTGCAGCGGGGGTTGCTCATCATGTACGGACTCCACTTACCACTATCAGCGGGTATCTTCAGGTAATGCTAGGTCGGATGGAAGATGACCGGCATGTAGTCAGACGTGAAGTCTTAGAAATGTTGCTTGATGAAGTTTCTTATATAAATAATGTTGTAAAAGAACTTATTTTATTTGCAAAACCGCCGATAAACAAGACACCAAATGTTAATATCAATCGTTTGTTAGAAGATGCGCTGCGACTGACTTTTAATGAACTTGGCGGCGAGAAAATTGAAATCGATAAACAAATGTCTGAAAACTTACCTGATATAACGGTTGATGCTAACTTGATGAAACAAGCAATGGTGAATATAATGCAAAATGCTTTGGAAGCAATGGCGGATAAGGGATCAATAAGTATTAGAACTTGGCTGCAGTCGGAACTTAACATGGTCGCAATTGCCATCAATGATACCGGGGCGGGGGTTTCCCCACAAATTTTGCATCGGGTTTTTGAACCATTTTATACTACGAAGCTCGAACGAATGGGCTTAGGGTTGCCGACTGCTCATCGTATTATCAGTGAACATAGTGGTTTTATCAATATTAATACCGGAGAAAAAGGTGGAACTAGAGTTCATATTTATCTTCCCATTATTGATGAACGGTTACGGTCAATTTCGGTAATGCACCAGCAAATTCTAAATTTACAGTAGCAAATAAAGTTGCGTCCTTTATGGACAGCAACTTTTTTGCTTAAGGTGTCAGTAATATTAGGCAGGCCCTTCTTCATATAAGTAATTGTTATTACCTGGGAAGAAGGGATGGTTTTGTATTTTGTTCGTGTAGTTGCCGCCATTATCGGTATTTTAGTTTTTGGTACAGTCAGATGGAGTTATGCCGATCCAGTTATTGTTGCTCCGGTCAGCATTATAGTTAATATTCCAAGTCGAACGCTCGAATACTACTCAGGTTCTGATCTGGTGAAAGTGTATCCAATTGCAATAGGTAAACCTTCGACTCCGACCCCGTTAGGGCAATTTTTTATTGAAGAAAAAGAGGAAGACCCTTGTTGGTATCCACCGGGAACTGGCAAAGTAGTCGCATCAGGTCCATACAATCCACTTGGATATAGGTGGATGGGGTTCTATTGTAACTATGGGATTCATGGTACGAATGCCCCGGCATCAATTGGTAATATGGTATCAAATGGCTGTATACGAATGCATGAAGAAGATGTGGAAGAACTGTATCCGAGAGTTCCGTATCATACTAAAGTAACGGTGGTTTACGAGCGGATAAAAGTTAGGCTGGATTCAAATAATCGAGTATCGCTGACTGTTTATCCGGATGTTTATGATTATCACGCTTTAAGTTTAAATGAGGTAAGAAGTATTCTAGATGGATATGGTGTCAACGGGTGGATTGGTGAAGATGAATTAAGCCGATTAATTAATGAAGAAGCAGGACAACCGTTGGTTATTGCAAAGACGCAGACGATTAAGGTTGACGAAAAAAAATTGGATGCTTATGCGGTAGTTGATGATAATAAATTATATGTTCCTGTGTGGCCGGTGGCGGTGGCATTAGGGTATGATTTGAACTGGAATGAAAAAACTAAGCAGGTAAAAGTTAGATCAGTTACTGCTTTAGGAATGGTAAAAGGTGATCGAATTTATATTAATGCTAATGATATTACAAAATTGTTTGAGGTTCATACTACTTGGAATCAAACTGAAAATGTTTTACTAATCAATTAGACTGGTCTGTGTTATAATATTTACGACATTTCGTAGAAAAAGTAGTTTACATACTGTTCTCAGTGCAACAACATAGTGGCCTAAAGTATAGCAGGCTGGCACCGCCAGCCTGCTATACTTTAGGCACTTGCTTAATAGCTTGTTGTAAGGTATTGATAAATGTGTTGTTGTTGATACATAACCTTTTAAGCTATTAAAAAAACTAGAAGGGTATTGTACCATGTTTAGCTAATATATTAAGGCTAGATAAAATTTCCTTAAGGTGGTGGGCAAATGCCCCTCAAATTTATACTCATTGATGGCAGTAGTCTGGTGCATAGAGCTTTTTATGCTTTACCACTCTTGACGACGGCGGCTGGACAATATACCAATGCTGTATATGGTTTTACAACGATGCTGATAAAAATTATTCAGAACTATAAACCTGACCGGATTGCGGTTGCTTTTGACAAGAGCCGGAAAACTTTCCGGACGGATATTTATCCTGAATATAAGGCTCAGCGCAAACCAACTCCCAACGAATTATCGGAGCAGTTTCAGCTGACACAGGAAGTTCTTGGTGCTTTTGGTATTGCGGTGATAGAAATAGCTGGCTTTGAGGCTGATGATATTATTGGTACATTGGCATGCAGGGCGGAAGAAAATGATTGTGAAGTGAATATTGTCACTGGTGACCGCGATGCCTTGCAACTTATTAGTCCATCAATAAAGGTGCTGTTAACCCGGAAGGGGATAACTGATGTGGAATTGATGGATCAACAAGCGATGGTTAATAAATATGGCGTTCAGGCGAAGCAGCTTATTGATATCAAGGGGTTAATGGGTGATGTTTCTGACAATATTCCTGGGGTACCGGGGGTTGGAGAAAAGACTGCCATAAAGCTTATTAATGAATTTGGCTCGGTGGAAGCTGTGCTTGAAAATATTGATAAAATTTCAGGAAAGAAACTTCAGCAGAATCTGCGTGAGTATAGTGAGTTAGCACTTTTGTCTAAAAAACTAGCTACCATTGAGTGCAACATGCCGCTGGAATTTGTTGTTGATAATTTTGTCATTACGCCTGACCTTGAAAAAGTGCACACATTATTAACAAATTTTGAATTTAAAAGTTTGCTGACAAAAATTGATAGTCTTTTTAATGAAATTAGTGTATCTGCATCCCCGGAGCTAGCCGTAATTCCTGCTACTTGCACTGTTCTTGAAGGGGCTGGCGAAATTAACGAATTTGTAACAAAAATGCGGTGCGTTGGATCCGTGGCAGTGAATTTTGCTGTTAGTGGATCGGCTGACAACACTATAATTGGTGTAGCAATGGCTGTTCACGGACAGGCGGCCTATATTCCGGCAGGTACTCCGGCCTGGAATGGAATACTGGAAATATTGGCCGATAAAAATGTTGCTAAGCTAATTTATAATGTAAAGGTAGTTTATGAATTATGTGCGGCTCAGGCTGTGAGTTTAGCAGGGGTAGTGTTTGATCCCTTAATTGCAGCTTACCTTTTGGATCCGACAGCTGCAGAGTATCAGGCTACGTTACTTTCAACCAAGTACTTAAATAAACCGGTGGGATGGCAGGACAAAGATTGCAGTGATAATAATCCTGTGCTTGTAGTGTGGTTTGCCCAGACTATCGCGGAACTCTATCTGGTTATGCCTGGTTTGCTTAACGCTGCTGGACTGGACAGGCTATATAATGATATAGAATTTCCCTTGACTGAAGTATTGGCAGTAATGGAAACAACAGGCATAAAGGTTGATGGCGATATGCTGAGAGTTATGTCACAAAATATTGCCGATAAGGTAGAAGTGTTACTTAAGGATATTTATCAGTTGGCGGAAGAACAATTTAATGTTAACTCCACAAAACAATTGGGAGTTATATTGTTTGATAAGCTTAAGTTGCCAGTAATAAAAAAGACGAAGACAGGCTATTCTACCGACGCCGAGGTTTTGGAAAAGCTGGCAGGTGAGCATCCATTAATTGATAAACTTTTAGAGTACCGAATGTTGACCAAGCTGAAGTCGACCTATTTAGACGGTATAAGCCAGCTTATCAGTGCTAAGACCGGACGCTTGCATACCAGCTTTAATCAAACTGTTACGGCTACCGGCAGACTTAGTAGTTCGGAGCCGAACCTTCAGAACATTCCAGTCCGTACAGATATTGGCCGAAAAATTCGCGAGTTGTTTGTCCCCGGCGAGGGTTTCGCTTATCTTATGTCTGCCGATTATTCGCAGATTGAGCTAAGAGTATTGGCACATATGGCCGGTGATGAAGTTTTGTTGGGGGCTTTCCGTGATAATAAAGATATTCATAAGACTACGGCTTCGGAGGTATTTGGTGTGCCGGAAAGCGAAGTCACTGGCGAGATGCGCTCAAGGGCCAAAGCCGTAAACTTTGGTATTGTCTATGGTATTAGTGATTATGGTTTATCGAGAGATATAGGAGTTAGTCGTAAAGAAGCGGGGAGGTATATTGACAGCTATTTTGACCGTTATCCAGCAGTTAAAGCATATATTGATCGCATGGTTGCTGATGCACGCCAAGATGGTTATGTTACCACTTTGTTCGGTCGGCGGCGGTATCTACCGGAAATACACAGCTCGAATTTTAACCAACGTTCTTTTGCGGAGCGTACAGCAATGAATACTCCCATCCAAGGAACAGCAGCGGATATTATAAAAAAAGCTATGCTTGATGTTTATCGCCGCTTAATCAGTGAGGGTTTGAAGAGCAGGATAATATTGCAGGTACATGATGAACTTGTTCTTGAAGTAGCGGAAGATGAAAAAGAAAAAGTTGCCATTTTAGTTAAATCAGCGATGGAAGAAGCAGTTAACTTGGCGGTTCCGCTTACCACTGAGGTAAAGATAGGCGTAAATTGGGCTCAAGCAAAATAATGGAGGTATATTATGCCAGAAATGCCTGAAGTGGAAACGATTCGTCGGACACTGGCGGATAAAGTAGTTGGAAATAAAATAGCTAATGTTGAGATGTTATTGCCGCGCCTTATAAAGTGGCCGTCGGCTCATGAATTTCAGGCCCTAGTTACTAACAGGACGATAAAGAGCCTGGAACGGCGTGGAAAATATCTCTTGTTTTATTTTGATAGCGACTTGGTGATGGTTGTTCATTTAAGAATGACGGGCCGGATTTATTACTCATCGGTAGTCGAACAGGATGATAGATTCATTCGGATTATATTTAGTTTTGATAATGGAGCAGCTTTGTTTTATGCCGATAGCCGTACGCTAGGGACTTTATATGTTATGCCAACCAATGAACTTTGGCGGATTAACGGGTTAGCTAAATTAGGCCCTGAGCCGATGTCGCCTGAATTTACCCTTGAATATTTTCAACAAATTCTGGCCAAACGAAAAGGAAAAATTAAGTCTTTGCTGTTAAATCAGCAGATTATCGGGGGCTTAGGAAACATTTATGTAGATGAAAGTCTATTCCTGGCGGGAGTACGTCCAGAACGGAATGCCGCTAGTCTTGCTGCTGAAGAGTCTAACCGGCTATATCAAGCGATAAATAAAGTAATTGAACAAGGCATAAATTATGGAGGAACAACTTTCCGTGATTATCGTGATGGTGAGGGCAAGCGTGGTGAAAATCAATACCATCTTAACGTGTATGGACGAGAAAATCAGCCCTGCAAAACCTGTGGAACTTTGATCGCTAAAACAGAAGTTGGTGGACGTGGTACCCACTATTGTCCGCATTGCCAGCAATAGGAGGCAGTAATGGTAGTTGTTGGTTTGACGGGCGGGATTGCCTGTGGAAAAAGTACCGTCAGCAATATCATGGAAAATTTTGGGGCAGTCATTATTGATGCTGACAAGTTAGCGCGGCAGGTGGTCGAACCTGGTCAGCCAGCATGGCGGCTGATTGTTGAGTGGTTGGGACAGGGATTTTTGGCTGATAATCAAGAACTTGACCGCAAGAAACTGGGGGAACTAGTTTTTTCTGATGATGTGGCAAGATTGCGATTAGAAGAAATAACTCATCCGTGCATCAAGGCGGTAATATTTAATAGCCTTGCCATTGCGGGGGATAATGGCTATAAAGTGGCAGTACTCGATGTGCCGCTGCTTTTTGAAACAGGATGGAATAAGCATACCGACATTAATTGGTTGGTATGGGTTGATAGAAAAACTCAATTGGAACGCCTTATTAAGCGGGATAACTTGACTATTTCCCAGGCCGAAAGCCGGATAGCTGCGCAAATGAGTCTTGAACAAAAACTTCGATTAGCAGACATTGTAATTGATAACAGCAAAAGTGTTGAAGATACCTGGCGGCAAGTTAATGAGGCATGGCACCAACTTATATTTGTTGCACAAAATAATGTTTAATAAGCATTATTCGACATTAATACACATAAATATTGTAGAAAAGTGTTTAAAAGTGAGTGATTATTTTGCGTTGTTTAACCTGGCTGAAAGCTTTGGCGGTATTAGTAACGCTGGCGGCAGTTACAGGGTATTTAACTTATAACAGTGAATGGTTTCAAAAAAAATACATATATCCATTTCCTCATCAAGAAATTATTTACCACTATGCACTGCAAAATCAAGTTGACCCGTTTTTGACGGCAGCAGTTATTAAAGCTGAAAGCAAATTTGTATCAAATGCTAAATCAATTAAGGGAGCTGTCGGTTTGATGCAAATGATGCCAGAAACGGCACGGTGGGTAGCTGAACAATCCGATTATAAAGGTTTTTATGATGGACAGCTCTATGATCCTGAAGTAAGTATTTGCTTTGGTACGTGGTACTTGGCGTCGCTTAAAAATGAGTTTAATAATAATGAAGTTTTAGTATTAGCAGCATATAATGGCGGTCGGGGAAATGTTAAGCAATGGATGAAGCAATATGGATGGTCGGATGACTTTTATCAGATAGAGGAAATCCCGTTTAAGGAAACTAGAGATTATGTTCGTAAGGTACTAGAGGCGAGGTTGCGTTATCAAATGCTTTATGGGAAATAGCTTTTCGAAAGAATGGGCTGTAACACTAAGTTTTCTGAACTGCTCCCCGTCGTCAAGTAGACAATGAAATAAGGAAAAAATTCCTTGTGCTAGCATCCCTGAAAAATGGGATGCTAGCAGTTTTTTTATGCGGCTAAATACATCTCATGTTTTTCACATGGAGTCAAGACGCCAAGATTTCGTTGTACCCATTTTGTGGTGTAATAAATTACGTAACGTTTAATCATGTCAACTAAAGATTTTCTAGCCCTAAAACGTTTTCTGCCAATACTGTTATCGCTTCAAAATTCCCCAAAAACATGCTACCCACCAGCATAATAGGATGTTTTTTGTAATACTATAGTGATTGACAAAATGAAAAGGGTGGTATATCATAATAGCAATGATAATGATTATCAATATCGTATTAGAGGGGCGATAAAATATATGGCTAAAATGTTAAATCAGCTGAAGCCGGGCGATGTTGGCATTGTGTGTCGGGTAATTGGTAATGGGGCGGTTAAACGTCGGCTATTAGATATGGGCCTTGTCGCCGGGACTCCGGTTAAGGTGCAAAAATATGCACCGTTAGGTGATCCGATGGAAATAAAGGTAAAGAATTTCAACCTTTCTTTGCGTAAAGCAGAAGCGGCGTTGATCGAACTGTCTTAACCCCGGTAACGGTATAATAAGTGTTAATTTTTGACGATAACTTGCACTAAAGAATGCGATAAGTATAGGTATAGCGATAGGGGGAAAAAAATGGGGAACCATCATGTGATAGTGGCGTTAGCGGGTAATCCTAATTCCGGGAAAACCACGATTTTTAATAATATAACTGGCTCGCACCAGCGGGTAGGAAATTATCCCGGTGTAACTGTAGAAAGGCGCGAAGGAGTTCGCCGGTTTAAAGACCGCGAGTTGCTTTTTTTAGATTTGCCGGGAACCTACAGCTTGACGGCGCATTCTCAAGATGAAGTAGTAGCCAGAACCGCCATCATCAATGAAACACCGGATCTTATTGTCAATGTTTTGGATGCTTCTAATTTAGACCGGAATATGTATTTGGCGCTGCAATTATTGGAATTGGAACGACCGGTAATTTTAGCCCTCAATATGGTTGATATGGCTGAAAAACGTGGCTTGAAGCTAAATGTAGCTTTGTTAAGTCAAAAACTCGGTACTCCGATAGTGAAAATGGTAGGTCGCCATAACCGGGGAACTAGGCAACTATTAGAAACAGTTATTAATGTTGCTGATGAACAAGCTTGTAATGAGTTTAGGTTGGATTATGGGGCTGAGGTTGAACGAGCAATTGCTGAGATAAATTCAGGGTTTAACGCTACTGCTGACTTAAAATATCCCCGGCGCTGGTTAGCGATTAAACTTTTGGAAAATGATGAAGAAATTCGTGCAATTGTTGGTCAATTGCCACAAACGGAGAACTTATTGGCAGTTGTCGATCAGGCCCGTGATGATTTATATACGCAATTTGGGGAGGCACCGGAGTTTGTTATTACTGAGTGTCGCTATCGATTTATTAGTGCGGTTTGCAATGAGGTAATAAGCTCTGAGGGAGAATGGGTGCAGACGGCTTCGGATAAAATCGACCGTGTATTGACCAACCGCTTAATTGGGCTGCCGATATTTTTTGGGATCATGTGGCTGTTGTTTCAAATTGTATTTACTATTGGTCAATATCCTCAAGGGTGGATTGAGCAAGGGGTTGCCATATTTAGTGGTTTGATTAGTACATATATGCCAGATGGTGAACTAAAGTCGTTGGTTGTGGATGGGATTATCGGTGGCGTCGGCGGAGTGCTTACTTTTCTTCCTAATATATTATTGTTATTCTTAGGCATAGCATTATTAGAAGACAGCGGCTATATGGCCCGAGCTGCTTTTGTTATGGATAGAATCATGAAAGCGGTTGGCCTGCATGGTAAAGCATTTATTCCGCTGCTCGTTGGCTTTGGTTGTAATGTTCCGGCCATCATGGGAACTCGCACTTTAGAAAACCCGCGTGATCGATTGGTAACAATTTTAGTAGCACCGATGATGAGTTGCAGTGCTCGACTGCCGATATATACGCTTCTTATTGCCGCATTCTTTTCGCCAGAACTAGCGGGAACGATATTATTTGCGATATATTTATTGGGTGTTGTGTTGGCTATTGTGATGGCGAAACTTTTCCGCAAAGTGCTTTTCCCAGGGGAAACAGAAACGTTTGTTATGGAAATGCCTGCTTATCATATGCCGACAATTAGAAGCATTGTTATCCATATGTGGGAACGGAGTATGCTGTACCTTAAGAAGGCAGGGACCTTAATTTTGGCGGCTTCCATTTTGGTTTGGTTTATGGTGAGCTACCCAAGTGACGTATCATATAGTCGCGATTATGATCAGGCTAAAGTACAAACTGAGGTAAATTATTCATTTTTAATTAATGATGAAGTTTTTACACCGCTCCATATTAGGATGGTTGAAGAAAATGTAGACTTTTCAAAAATGGTTGATAAACTTAAAGTGCTTGACGAACAAGGAAAAAATGATCCTGACGAAATTCAAACAAAACAAGGAAAATTGGAACAAGCTAACCCGGAGATATATACATTTGCCTCTAAGTACTGGGCATTGGAAAAAAAACGAGATGATGATATTGAAGCTTTAGATAAAGCTCAGGCCTCGGAAAAATTAGCTGGCAGTTATGCCGGACAATTCGGGAAAATCGTCGAGCCGGTTTTAAAGCCGCTGGGGTTTGATTGGAAGATTGGTGTGGGCTTATTTGCTGCAGTGGCGGCCAAGGAAGTTTTAGTTAGTACTCTAGGTACGATCTATAGTGTTGGTGGAGTGGGTGGGGATTCGGCAGCACTAGGTGAGGTGTTGGCGGCAGATCCAACCTTTAGCCCGTTAGTTGCGTGTTCGTTAATTGTCTTTACGCTACTATATTCGCCATGTTTGGCAGCACTAGCCGTAGTACGGCGTGAAACAAATTCTTGGAAATGGACTATTTTTACATCGGTTTACTCAACTATATTGGCATGGGTTATGGCTTTCCTGATTTTTCAAATTGGAACACTGCTAGGGATTGGTTTGTAAAAGATAGGAGCGTTGTGTATGGAAAAATTGGTAATTGTAATAATTGGAATTTTAGCGCTGGTATATGTTGTCTATATGTTATGGCGTAATCTGTCTGGTAAAGCCGGTTGTAATTGCGCTAACAAAGGCTCATGCTGTTCTACTAATAATTGTTGCGCAGCTCATCATTTAAAAAAATCGGAGCAGTAAAATAAGACAAAAACAGTGGCATTTTATTAAGCTGATTTATAAGGTGTCATTATCACAAGTTATACACAACTAGTAAAAAATCATGTTGACATTTTGTTATGAATTGATATAATAATATCTGTTGGTAATAGTGAGTTCTACTGAAAAAGTTCAGTATGCGGTCGTGGCGGAACGGCAGACGCGCTAGCCTCAGGAGCTAGTGAGAGCAATCTCGTGGTGGTTCAAATCCACTCGACCGCACCAATTTTATATGTTGTATGCGGTTGTGGCGGAACGGCAGACGCACCATCTTGAGGGGGTGGCGAGGAGACTCGTATGGGTTCAAATCCCATCAACCGCACCAAATTAGTATATTTGGTGCTTTTAGGTATAAACCTGAGGTTGTTTTTATTTGCAACATAATGTGAAAAAAATAACTAACTCAAAAATATAATGAAGTCTAGCAAGAACTAGTTCTGATTAATTTATCGGTGAAACATTTTAAATTAAACCTGTAAATGGGACGGTTTCTGCTATAAATAATTTTGATGTTGGGGTAAGAAAAAAACCGCTTTTGTAAAGCGGTTAATAAGTAGCAATGTTAGACGTTGTTAAGTAGCCTTACATAGGATTAGCAATTTCGTGGATGGCAGGTGTAAACGTAGGTTGGCGTGCAGGAACGATAAGGGTGACAGGCATGTTGGGTGTAAAATGGCGAGCACTGATAAGGATACCGATAACTCGTGGGCTGACAAAGGGCTGCAATGCCTAAAACGCCAAGTGCGGCGACTGCGGTGACTGCGGTGGGACTGCAGCGGTTATCGTAGTAGTCAATATCTTTTTCCCAAGCCTCGATCACAGGCTCTTCCCAGTAATGTCGTGGGGACATATTGTTCACCACCTTTATGTTCTAAAAGGTCTTTTTTTACATAATATGCATTTAAAAGATTTTAGTGAATGGTAGTCAGCGTCTAACTTGTACCCAAACTTATATAGTTTTCCCAAAAATGTTTGTACTTGAAAAGTGAAGGCTTGAATTTGATCAGGGTGTATAAATGCTGATTAAATTCATATAATGAATATGTTACAAAGGCTATAGAGAACAAAAGTTTGTTAAAAAATTCACAAAAAATAATTTAAAATGGTAGGAATTTATTTATTTACCACGAAGTAATAAGATGTAGGATGTCTTACCTAAATATACCATTTATAAGCAGGTTATTAAACTGTGTAAACAGTTAAAAATTATATTAATTTTTTAGAGGAGATGACTGGAATGATTTTTGAACTCAATGATGAACAAAAAATGCTACAAAAAATGGCCCGTGAGTTTGCCGAAAAGGAATTGGCTCCAACTGTTGCCGAACGCGATGAAAATGCGGTTTTTTCCCGTGAACTGTATAATCAAATAGGAGAACTTGGATTGTCAGGTGTTTGTTACCCCGAACAATATGGCGGTGCTGATGGTGATGTATTAAGCTATATTTTGGCGGTAGAAGAGTTGAGCAAGGTAGATGACGGTATGGGCGTTACTTTGTCGGCGGCTGTGTCGCTATGTGCTTGGCCGATTTATGCTTATGGTACTGAAGAACAAAAACAAAAATATCTTACTCCACTGGCACTTGGTGAAAAACTTGGTTGCTTCGGCTTAACTGAACCTAATGCTGGTACTGATGCTGCTGCTCAACAGACTATTGCCGTACGTGAAGGTGATCACTATATTCTTAATGGCAGCAAAATCTTTATTACTAACGGCGGTGAAGCTGAGATTAATGTAGTTTTTGCCATGACGGATAAGTCTAAAGGTACGCGTGGCATATCGGCGTTTATTCTGGAAAAAGGTATGCCTGGGTTTACTTCTGGTAAAAAAGAGCATAAGATGGGCATTCATACCTCACTAACTATGGAACTGATTTTCCAAGATGTAAAAGTTCCGGCAGAAAACATGCTTGGAAAAGAAGGCGAAGGCTTTAAAATTGCTATGAGCACTTTGGATGGCGGACGTATTGGTATCGCTGCTCAAGCGCTGGGGATTGCGCAAGGGGCACTTGATCTTGCCGTTAAATACTCTAAAGAACGGGTTCAGTTTGGTAAACCGATTGCAAATAACCAAGCGATTGCGTTTATGTTGGCTGATATGGCGACTAAGGTTGAAGCTGCTCGTTTTCTTACCTATCGGGCTGCCTACATGAAAGACAAAGGTTTGCCATATTCCAAAGAAGCTGCGATGGCAAAATTGTATGCTTCTGATGCGGCTATGTCAGTTACTACTGATGCAGTGCAAATTTTTGGTGGTTATGGCTACAGTCGTGAATATCCTGTAGAACGTCTGATGCGTAATGCAAAAATAACCCAGATTTATGAAGGAACTAATCAAGTTCAGAGAATGGTTATTTCTGGTGCGTTGTTGAAGTAAGTATTATTCAGACCGACAACTTGGTGAATGGTATAGGGGGCAGTATTTAATAATGCCTGCTCTCTATTTGCCAATATGTGAAAAAAAGAACGGAGTTAATCCAAGGCTTGTAGGTATATCGAGTTTGGGCTTAGCAGTTAGATATCAAAATTACAGTGAAAAAGGAGTGGTGAAATATGGAATTTAAAAAAGTATTAGTCATTGGTGCAGGACAAATGGGGAACGGTATTGCTCAGGTTTTGGCGCAAAATGGTATTCAAGTAACCATCAGGGATATTAAGGATGAATTCGTAAAGAAAGGCATTGCCAACATTAATAAGAACTTAGGCCGGCTTGTTGAAAAAGGCAAGATGGCGGAAGATGAAAAAAACGCTATTCTTGGTCGTGTTTCCGGTGTAGTTGAACTTGATGCCACAAGTGCCAAGGTTGATCTGGTAATTGAGGCTGCAATTGAGAATATTGATGTAAAAAAAGAAATATTCCAGGCGTTAGATAAAATTTGCCCAGCACACGCTGTTTTTGCCAGCAATACTTCGTCGTTGCCAATAACCCAGCTGGGAGCCTTAACCAGCCGTCCGGATAAATTTATTGGTATGCATTTTTTTAATCCGGTTCCGGTTATGAAACTAGTGGAAGTTATTAAAGGGCTGGGAACAAGCGCGGAAACATTTACTGCAGTTAAAACTCTAGCTGAAACCATTGGCAAAACTCCGGTTGAAGTCAACGATTTTCCTGGTTTTGCAGGCAACAGGATCATGGTTCCGATGATAAATGAAGCGATTTTCACTTTAATGGAAGGTGTTGCATCAGCAGAAGATATTGATAATGTGGCTAAGCTTGGGTTTAATCATCCAATGGGCCCGTTAGCACTGTCTGATTTAATCGGTAATGACACCATTTTATCAATTATGGAAGTGCTTTATGAAGGATATGGTGATTCTAAATATCGTCCGTGTCCGTTGCTGAAAAAGATGGTTCAGGCCGGATATTTGGGACGTAAGAGCGGAAAAGGTTTCTATGATTATGCAAAATGATTAGGAGATGAACAATGTGCTTGAATATACAAATCTTTTGTTTACCAATGAAAACGGGATAGGTCTTATTACCATCAATCGTCCTAAGGTGTTGAATGCTCTCAATAGTGAAACGCTGAAAGAATTGGATAATTTACTTGATGCTGTTGCTCAGGATAATGCAGTAAAAGTAGTAATTATTACTGGCAGTGGCGAGAAAGCTTTTGTTGCCGGTGCTGATATAGCGGCGATGCAGCCGATGACGGCGCTTGAAGGCCGCAGTTTTGCTAAGGCTGGTCAGGCTGTCTTCAATAAATTAGAAAACTTGCCCCAACCGGTTATTGCCGCAATTAATGGCTTTGCTCTTGGTGGCGGTTGTGAATTAGCAATGGCCTGTGATATTCGCCTTGCTGCTGAAAATGCTAAATTTGGACAGCCGGAAGTTTCATTGGGTATTACGCCTGGCTTTGGCGGTACCCAGCGTATGCCGCGGATTATTGGAAAAGGCCGGGCTAAGGAATTGCTATTTACCGGCGACACTATTGATGCCGCTGAGGCCTATAGGATAGGTTTAGTTAACCGGGTTCTTCCTCGCGAAGAACTTATGGAAGCAGCTAAAGCTTTGGCTGAAAAAATTATGTCTAGAGCACCACGGGCGATAGAATTTTGTAAAGCTGCGATAAATGAAGGTATGGATACTGACCTTGAAACTGGCGTAGCCTATGAAGCTGAAGTCTTTAGCTTGTGCTTTGCAACTAATGACCAAAAGGAAGGTATGACGGCATTTATAGAAAAACGTAAAGCTGGTTTTGTTGGTAAATAAGTACTAAATGGGTTAAAATAGACGGCATTGGAACAATGGTTAGGTGTTTCAATGTCGCCTATTTGTTAAGAAAAGTTAAACCTTGACAATGGTTTTGGTAGTTTGGTATAATAACACAAATGCTATATGGCCTTTAAACTGACCCTGTGAGGTCAGGAAGGAAAATGTACAGTTAGTTGGTATAGTTGGCCTTCTTGCGTCTTCACGCGGGAAGGCTTTTTTGTACAGGAAGACCTTTAATCTGGTCCTGCGAGGCCGGAAGGGTATTATACAGGTGGGTGAAGTAAAACCTTCTTGCTCTTTGTGTGCTAAGAAGGTTTTTATTTAGGCAAAACCAGCTATATAAGGCGGCTTGGAAGCCGTGGTCAGGGTATATTATATTAGGGATTGTAACAGGAGGCGAGTGACGATGACCAAAGGCCAGGTATCATTGCGGGGCAAAGACATTCTTGGGTTGCAGGGAATGACTGTAGACGAGATGGGGCTAATCCTTGATTCGGCTAAAGAAATGAAAAATATCATTGATCGTGATATAAAAAAGGTTCCCACTTTGCGTGGGAAATCTATTGTAAATTTATTTTTCGAACCAAGCACCCGAACCCGTACTTCCTTTGAACTTGCTGGTAAATATTTAGGAGCAGATGTGGTTAATGTTACTACCAGCGCTTCGAGTGTGGTAAAAGGAGAGAGCTTGCGGGATACACTACTGACAGTAGAGGCAATGGGCGTGGATATTATCGTCATGCGTCATGAAGCGGAAGGTTCGGCAGAGTTTGCCGCATCTGCAGTGAGTCCGGTTATTGTTAATGCTGGTGATGGAGCACATGAGCATCCGACGCAGGGGCTTTTGGATATGTTCACTATCCGTGAGAAAAAGGGGAATATCAGCGGTTTAAAGGTGGCGATTATCGGTGATATTTTACACAGTCGAGTGGCGCGGTCGAATATTTGGGCTTTGTTAAAAATGGGAGCAGATGTTAGTGTGGCTGGACCACGGACGTTGTTGCCGCGTGATCTTGAAAAGCATGGTGTGAAGGTTTATGACCGTGTAGAAGCGGCGCTTGAGGGAGCCGATGTGGTAAACATTCTTCGCATACAGCGCGAACGGCAGCAGAAGGGACTTTTCCCGACCACGCGTGAATACGCCAGGATTTTTGGGGTAAATAAGGACAGGCTTTCGCTAGCCAAAGACGATGTGCTGGTTATGCATCCTGGTCCGATGAATCGCGGCCTTGAAATTGCGCCGGATGTAGCTTATTCAGCACAATCGGCTATCCAGGAACAGGTGAAAAACGGTTTGGCTGTACGGATGGCGATACTGTTCTTGGTGCTGATGGGAGGTAACGACATTGAAGTTAGTGCTTAAAGGCGGACGGATTATTGATCCGTCGCAGCAGCTTGATATAGTTGGTGATGTGGTGGTAGTAGACGGCCGTATTGAAGCGGCTGGCGTTGGCTTAGCTGAGGCCGCCGATGGGGCCAGAATAATAGATGTGAGCGGCTTGGTAATTGCACCGGGGCTGGTAGATATGCATGTTCACCTGCGCGATCCGGGGTTAGAGGCTAAAGAAGATATAGCCTCAGGTACTAGGGCAGCAGCAGCGGGCGGGTATACCACTGTTTGTCCGATGCCTAATACGAAACCGGTTATTGATAACGCAATTTTGGTAGCCGGTATGAAACAGAAGGCCCGTGAAGAAGGGGTCGTAAATGTTCAAATTATTGGCGCGCTAAGCAAAGGACAGCAAGGCAAGGAACTGGCTGAAATCGGAGACATGATGTTAAATGGTGCAGTTGCTCTTTCTGATGATGGCCATTATGTCGAAAGTGCCTATATCCTCAAAACTGGCTTAGAATATGCTCGGATGTTTGGCGGTTTAGTTATTTCACATGCTGAAGAAGAAAGTCTAGCCGGTGATGGCTTTATGCATGAAGGCGCGGTTTCAGCGATGTTGGGATTGCGGGGGCGGCCGGCGGTAGCTGAAGATATTGCGGTGGCTAGAGATGTTCTCTTAGCCGAATATACTGGCGGTACTATCCATATTGCCCATGTCAGTACGGCTGGAGCGGTAGAATGTATTCGTCAGGCCAAACTGCGGGGCGTTAAAGTTACAGCGGAAGCTACGCCGCATCACTTGACCTTGACTGATGAAGCGGTCATCGGGTTTAACACTGCTACTAAAGTAAATCCGCCGCTAAGGTCAACCGAACATGTCGAAGCGTTAATCGCCGGGTTAAAAGACGGCACGATCGATGCCATTGCTACTGACCACGCACCACATGCGTTTGAAGAAAAGGACATGGAATTTCGCTATGCCCCGAGTGGCTTTTCCGGACTGGAAACAGCGCTGGGCGTTATCTTGAATAGCTTTTATCATACTGGTAAATTCACATTAAATGAAGTTATTGACCGGATGTCAACAACTCCGGCTAAAATTTTAGGGCTGGAGGCGGGTACCTTGAAAGTTGGTGCTCCGGCAGATATTGTGGTTATTGATCCTGAAAAGGAATGGACTATAGACAGCAATAATTTTTATACTAGGGGAAAATGTACCCCTTATGAAGGCAATACGCTTAGAGGCAGGGCGGTGGCCACAATTGTTGGCGGTCGTGTTGTGATGCAGGGCGGGGAGGTAAAGGAATGAATGGTAAACTAATTCTTGAAGATGGCAGCACTTTTGCTGGTGAACTTTTGAGTAATGCACAGTCTGTAGGCGAGGTAGTGTTTAATACTGGTATGACGGGTTATCAGGAAGTGTTGACCGACCCATCCTACTGTGGTCAGATTGTTACAATGACATATCCGCTTATCGGCAATTATGGAACAGCAACTCTGTTTAACCAGGCAGCTAAGTCGTATGTTCGTGGCTTTGTTATTGGTGAACTTTGTCTTGAACACAGCAATTGGCAGGCTGAAACAAATTTGCCAGACTACTTAGAAAAAAATGCTATTCCTTGTCTGTATGGGGTTGATACCAGGGCTATAACCAGGAAAATCCGCTCAACAGGAACGATGAAGGGAATTATTGTACCGGATACAATTACAACTAATGAAATTACTGCGTTGTTGGCTTCGCCGCTTGAAACTCAGGTAGTTGCCGAAGTTACTACTAAAGAGATTTACCACATGGGCGAGGGTAATGGTCCTAAGGTAGCGGTACTTGATTATGGCATCAAACGTAATATTTTAAATTCGCTGGTTAAAGCCGGATGCAATCTCACGGTACTGCCTGCCTTTACCACCGCCGAAGAGGTATTGGCGCTGAATACTGATGGCGTATTTTTGTCAAATGGGCCTGGTGATCCCAAGGATGTTCCTAAATCGGTTGAAACAGTTAAACAACTGATTGGTAAAAAACCTATCTTCGGTATTTGCCTGGGGCACCAATTGTTAGCTTTGGCAATGGGTGCTAATACTTATAAATTGAAATTCGGCCATCGGGGAGCAAATCACCCGGTTAAAGACTTGGCCAGTGGCCGGGTATATATTACCTCTCAGAATCATGGTTATGCGGTAGAAGAAAAAACTTTGCCAGATCACGATCTTGTAATAACGCACCGCGCGGTAAATGATGAAACCGTAGAAGGTATGAAACACCGGAATTTGCCGGTATTCTCTGTGCAATATCATCCCGAAGCTGCTCCGGGACCGGATGACAACACTTACTTATTTGATGAATTTATGGCGATCTTAAAGAAGGGGGTTTAACCGATGCCGAAAAAAACATATTTACGTAAAGTTATGGTTATTGGCTCTGGTCCTATAGTCATCGGTCAGGCCGCCGAGTTTGATTATGCCGGAACTCAAGCCTGCCGAGCCCTTAAAGATGAAGGGTTGGAGGTTGTCCTTATTAATTCTAATCCGGCTACTATTATGACTGACGCTAACATTGCTGATCGGGTATATATTGAGCCGATTACGCCTGAGTTTGTGGAAGCAATTATCGAGAAAGAACGTCCGGATGGATTGCTTCCTACCCTTGGTGGTCAGGTTGGCCTGAATATGGCGGTGGAAGTAGCTAAACGGGGCGTATTAGAAAAGTATAATGTTGAATTGTTGGGTACGCCGCTGGAATCCATTGAAAAAGCGGAAGACCGCGAATTGTTTAAAGAAACTATGCAAAAAATCAATCAACCAATTCCGGAGAGCGCTATTGTTGAAGATTTAGCAGGTGCCAAGGCGTTTGCTGATGAAATTGGCTATCCGCTGATTGTGCGTCCGGCCTATACGCTGGGCGGTACCGGCGGCGGTATTGTACATAATGATGAGGAACTTAGAGATGTAACTATCCGTGGTCTGAAATACAGCTTGATTAGCCAGGTGTTAATTGAACGAAGTGTTGCTGGATGGAAGGAAATCGAGTATGAGGTTATTCGTGATGCCGCCGATAATTGTATAACGGTGTGTAACATGGAAAACTTTGATCCGGTTGGTATCCATACCGGTGACAGTATTGTCGTAGCACCATCTCAGACATTAAATGATCACGAATATCAGATGTTGCGCAGTGCATCGCTAACGATTATCCGTTCGCTGGGAATTGAGGGTGGTTGCAATGTGCAGTATGCGCTTGACCCTCACAGCACCCAATATTATGTAATTGAGGTTAATCCACGGGTTAGCCGTTCTTCGGCCCTAGCCTCAAAGGCTACGGGGTATCCGATTGCCAAGGTGGCGAGTAAAATTGCTATTGGTTATCATTTAGATGAAATAACCAATGCGGTTACCCAGAAAACCAAGGCTTGTTTTGAACCAGCACTGGACTATCTGGTAGTTAAGTTCCCGCGTTGGCCGTTTGATAAATTTAATTTTGCTGACCGGATTTTAGGAACCCAGATGAAGGCAACCGGTGAGGTTATGGCAATTGACCGCTCCTTTGAAGGCGCCTTGCTGAAAGCGGTGCGTTCGCTTGAAATTGGTCTGCATCGTTTGTCAATTCCGGAAATTGCGGCTTTGGGGACGCCGCAGCTGCATGCAAATCTCAAGTTAGCTAATGACGAACGGCTATTTGTGGTGGCAGAGGCTTTAAGACGCGGTATAACTGTTGAAGAAATCCATGAAATTACCGCTATCGACCGATGGTTTTTGTGGAAAATCCAAAATATCATCAATATAGAGAACAAACTTTCTAACCAATCATTAACGCCAGAACTTCTGGCCAGTGCCAAAAAAATGCATTTTGCCGACCGGTCTATTGCTGAACTTACAGGTAAAGAAACGGATGAAATCCGGAACCTAAGGAAACAGTCGGCGATTGCTCCGTGTTATAAAATGGTTGACACTTGTGCCGCTGAATTTGAGGCTGTAACTCCTTACTATTACTCCACCTATGCACAGGAAGATGAAGTTACGGTTACTGACCGGCCTAAAGTAATGGTGCTGGGGTCAGGTCCAATTCGTATCGGTCAGGGTGTTGAATTTGACTACTGCTCGGTTCATTCGGTATGGGCTCTGAAGCAGCTTGGCTATGAATCTATTATTGTAAATAATAACCCGGAAACGGTTTCTACCGATTTTGATACTTCTGATCGGCTGTATTTTGAGCCGTTAACGACAGAAGATGTTTTAAATATTATTGAAAAGGAAAAACCGGAAGGAGTTGTTGTCCAGTTCGGGGGGCAGACTGCTATTAATTTAGCCGGGCCGCTGGCTAAAGCCGGAGTAAAGATTATGGGTACTTCGGTAGACGGTATTGACCGGGCCGAAGACAGGGAACGCTTTGATGCGCTGCTTGAGGAACTTCATATACCCAGACCACAGGGGGGGACGGTAACTAGTGCGGATGAAGCTATTGCTGCCGCTGAGAAAGTTGGTTTCCCAGTAGTGGTACGCCCTTCGTATGTATTGGGTGGGCGCGCCATGGAGATTGTATATAATAATAAAGAACTTAGAGATTATATGAAATATGCTGTTAAGGCGTCAGCTGAGCATCCGGTATTGGTGGACCGGTATATGCAAGGTACTGAGGTTGAGATTGACGCTATTTCTGATGGCGAAATCGTAATTATTCCAGGGATAATGGAGCATGTTGAACGAGCGGGAGTACATTCTGGCGACAGCATCGCCGTATATCCGCCGCAAAACTTGTCGAAAAAGGTTATTAATACGATTGTCGACTATACCCAACGGTTGGCGAGGGGACTGGCGGTTAAAGGCCTTGTCAACATTCAATATGTTGTAGTTGATGAAGAGGTTTATGTTATCGAAGTAAATCCGCGGTCTAGCCGGACGATTCCTTTCCTTAGTAAAGTAACAAATGTGCCGATGGTTAATATCGCCACTCGGGTGGCAATGGGTAAAAAGCTAACGGAAATGGGTTATGAAAGTGGGCTACTGCCGGCACCTGAATTTATCGCAGTAAAAGCGCCGGTGTTCTCTTTCGCAAAAATGCAGAAGGTTGACATTTCGTTAGGGCCAGAAATGAAATCCACCGGTGAGGTTATGGGGTTAGACTACAATTATGCTCGTGCGCTATATAAGGCGATAACCGCTGCTGGTATGAATATTCCGTTAGAAGGCACGATCCTGTTTACTGTTGCGGATAAGGACAAGGAGGAAGCAGGAGATTTAGCGCAAGGCTTTGCCAAACTTGGCTACAAACTTGTGGCTACCGAAGGCACGGCTAAGTATATTAAATCACTTGGCTTGGAAGTGGAAACAGTATCGAAGGTACGTGAGAGCGGCTTAAATATTATTGATATGATTAAAACTGGCAAAATTAATATGGTTGTTAACACTCTAACTCATGGCAAAGAGCCTGAACGGGATGGTTTCCAGATTCGCCGCTCAACGGTAGAACATGCTATTCCATGCTTGACTTCGATAGATACTGCGCATGAGGTAATGCGTGTACTTGACTTAATGCGTGAACGACGGCTGGTTTACGCATTGGCGTTGCAGGATTACGTGGGCGGAGGAAATGACCTTGCCTAAAACAATAGTTAAAGCCGAAGTTCTGGCACATAAACTTATAGGTCCTGAGGTATGCGAGCTTACCTTGAAGGCTTCCGGCTTGGTGCAAATGGCACGGCCCGGTCAGTTTGTTCATGTGCGGGTGGCTGATACGATAGTGCCGCTTTTGCGGCGTCCTATCAGTATTGCTGATGCCAATGCCGCAGCAGGTACGCTCACTCTCATTTATCGTATTGTCGGTCATGGTACTGAACTTTTGGCTCAGACTTTGCCTGGCAGTAGGCTTGACCTTATGGGTCCGTTGGGCAACGGATTTGTTCTGGAAGCCGAACGGCCGCTGCTAGTAGGCGGCGGTATTGGTCTAGCTCCACTAGTATATTTGGCAAAAGCATTGTGTACCAGCCCGATTACGATAGTTATGGGCGGCAGAAATAAAAACGAGATGTATTGGCAAGATATTTTCCAAAGTATTTGTCAGAATATCCATATCACCACTGATGACGGCTCAATGGGGCGGCAAGGGTTTACGGTTGATGTGATTGACGATATTTTGACGGGAGATAGCTTTGATATGGTATATGCCTGCGGTCCACGGCCAATGCTGGAAGGTGTAGCCAGGCTGGCTAAAGAGCGCAACGTGAGATGTCAGGTATCATTGGAAGACCATATGGCGTGTGGTGTAGGGGCGTGTCTGTCTTGCACCTGCGCTGCAACTGACGGCAAGCGCCGTAAAGTATGCACCGACGGTCCGGTATTTTGGGCCGAGGAGGTGTTTGACTAATGTTGGCGGTAGATATTGCAGGAATAAAAATGAAGACTCCGGTAATGACGGCCTCAGGAACGTTTGGGTTTGGGCCGGAATACAGTGATTTTGTTGATTTAAACCAAGTTGGCGCTATTGTTGTTAAAGGAACGACTTTGTCGGCTAGATCAGGTAACAGAGGATGTCGCATCGCTGAGACTCCGGCAGGCATGCTAAATTGCATCGGACTGGAAAATCCCGGAGCTGATCAATTTTTAACAATGACATTACCTAAACTGGCGAATTATGATGTGCCGGTTATTATAAATATCTCTGGCAATACAGTAGAAGAATATGGTCAACTGGCCGCCAAACTAAGTGTAACTGGTGTGGCCGGGTTTGAATTAAATATATCTTGTCCCAATGTTAAAGAAGGGGGCATTGCTTTTGGCACAGTGCCACAAAGCGCGGCGTCTGTTGTACGGGAAGTAAAGAAAAACACTACCCTGCCAGTGATCGCCAAACTATCGCCTAATGTCACTGATATTGTTATCATGGCGAAGGCGGTAGAAGAGGCTGGGGCGGATGCGATATCGCTTATTAATACTCTTTTGGGGATGGCGATTGATACTAAGTCTTGGCGGCCCGTACTTGGCAATACGGTAGGCGGCTTGTCGGGGCCGGCGGTAAAACCGGTAGCGCTTCGAATGGTTTGGCAAGTTGCTAAAGCCGTTCGGGTGCCGGTAATTGGCATGGGGGGGATAATGACTGCGCTTGATGCTGTGGAATTTCTATTAGCTGGAGCCAGTGCAGTGGCAATCGGAACTGCAAATTTCGTGAATCCTCGTGCTAGTGTTGATATTGCGGAAGGACTAAAAGACTATCTTGTAAGCCGTGGTCTTAAGCAGGTGCAAGACCTAGTGGGACAAGTCAATAATAAGCTGTAATACCTTGCGGTAATAAGTGGGAGGTGGATTTTATGAAGGCCGATAATCGATTGATTGTGGCTCTTGATTTTAACACCATGGATCAAGTTCGTGACATGGTAAACCAACTTGGCGATACAGTACGATATTACAAAGTGGGAATGGAACTGTTTTATAGTGTAGGACGGGAAGCGGTAGACTTTTTGCGTCAGCAAAAAAAAGAAGTGTTTCTTGATCTTAAACTTCATGATATTCCCAATACCGTATCCAGGTCAGCGGCGGTACTGACTAATCTTGGGGTTTCCATGATGAATATTCATGCGGCTGGCGGGCCAAGTATGATGAAAGCTACGGCTTTAGCTGTGGCGCAGGCAGCTGAAAACGCGTCTTTGCCCCGACCCAAGCTTATTGCTGTTACTATTTTAACGAGTATGGATGAGGCTGAGTGGCGTGAGCTAGGTTATAATACATCAGTGGTTGGACAGGCTCTGCATTTAGCGAGAATGGTTAAAAAGGCTGGGCTTGATGGTGTAGTAGCATCGCCGCAAGAAGCGGAAGCTATTAGAAAAGAATGTGGTCCGGAATTTTTGATTGTTACTCCCGGGGTACGTCCGTTAGGCAGTGCGGTAAATGACCAGAGCCGCATAGCGACTCCGGCTGGTGCGATAAAATCAGGATCGAGTCATTTGGTGGTAGGTCGGCCAATAACTGGGGCTAGTAACCCGCAGGCCTCGGCTGAAGCCATTGTACGGGAAATGGGGGGACGATAAATGGAAGAAGTTCAAGTAAAACAGCTATTAATTGATACCGGGGCAATTTTAGAGGGGCATTTTTTACTGACATCAGGACTGCATAGTCCGCTATATGTAGAAAAATTTCAGGCATTACAGTGGCCGGAGCATACGGCAAAAATGTGTGCGGCTTTAGCTGAACGGTTCAAGGATGATAATATTGATGTGGTTGTTGGCCCGGTAACTGGGGGAATTCTCCTGGCCCATGAAGTTGGTAAAAACTTAGGAACCAGGGCAATCTTCACCGAACGGGAAAACGGCAAGATGACGCTTCGCCGGGGGTTTGTAATAAACAAAGGTGAACGGGTTTTAGTTGTAGAAGATATTGTAACTACAGGTGGTTCGGTTCAAGAAGTTATCGAGGTAGTTAAAGCACAGGGGGGCGAACTTGTTGGTGTTGGCCTTTTAGTAGATCGCAGTGGCGGCAAGGTGAATTTTGGCGTGCGTACCGAAGGGTTGTTGCATCTCGCTGTACCGACCCATCAGCCGGATAATTGTCCGCTATGTGCTGCCGGTATTCCGATAACGAAACGTGGACGCACTGGTAAGTAACTTAGATACCAAAAATCCGCTTAAACTAATTGTTTAGGCGGATTTTTATTTAGCTGGTTTCTGCTTTTGGTAAAGTCACTTACAATATCATTGTAACTCGGAAATTAGTTTTTGGTGTATCATTATTTTTTAGCAGGTTAACAGTTGTTCATACTGGCGGATATTTTTGGCTACGATTACGTAAAAGTTCACGGTAGTTATTTTTCCAAATTTCAAAATCCCAGGTTCTTAGAAAGGTTGTGGCGGCATTAAAGCCGTTATTAAAGAGCGCCACGCTTTCCTGAAAGGTAATGTCAAAATCGATAGCGCTAATATTCTTTGGTGTTTCGCCGGGCAAGTTGACTGTTGTTGGAATAGCAATAGTCCGTGCCACATCTCCTTTAGCATGGGCAGAATAATAATTGTCATGGGCTTCTAGCATTGTGTTCAAGAGCTTTTTTAAGTAATCATATAGGCCGGTGATTTGAATTTTATTACATTGCCAGGTAATATTGTTGTCTGCCTCAAGCAATTTAAAACCAAAAGTAGGTTGTTTAGGGTTAAGTGTGTCGTCATCCAATAGCCAAACCGGATAGTTGCTCAATACTGCACCGTCGACAATAAGATGGATATTGCCTTTAATGTCTTTTAATTTAAATGGAACAAAAAGAAGGGGGATACTCATACTCATTCTGACGGCTTGGGATATACTAAACTTATCAGGATTAATGCCGAAATATTTTAAGTCGCTGGGAAGGACTAATAACCTTTGGCTGCTAATGTCTGAAGCTATCGCTTGAAACTTATAGGTATACTTATCTAATTTGGCATTAGGTTGTTTAATATCGCCAAAGGTGCGTACTCCTTTAGCTTTAAGCAAATCATCAAGCCAGTTGGTAAAATAGTCGCCGGGATACAGGCCATATTTTAATGTTAAGGTTACAGCTTTACCCATTAGACCACAAAAATAGCTTTTATCACGGAATTTTTTATAATTAAGATTACTTAATAGGTTATGGATTTCTTTTCCCGAATATCCGGCAGAAAGCAGGGCGGCGACAATTGCACCGGCTGAGGTTCCGGCCAGATTACTGAAAGTATAGCCGGCTTTTTCCATGCCTAAAACCGCACCCGCGATGGCTACTCCTTTTACGCCTCCGCCTTCAAACACTGCGTTGCAACTGAGCGTCATGCTAGTCCCCTCCGCTTATCCTGCAATTCGTTCATTTTATATTTATTAAAGCGGGGAAAATTATATGTTAGCGACATATTATGAAAAGTTAGCGCAATTCAATAAAAATAGACAATATGTAAAGTAAATTAGTGATAAACGCGATAAAACGCTAAATATCGGTATTGCTAACCTGAAAAAATCATGGTAACATAATGTCTTGTGAGGCCCCGTGGTGTAGCGGTCTAACATGCCGCCCTGTCACGGCGGAGATCGACGGTTCAAATCCGTTCGGGGTCGCCAGTTTGCGGAAGTAGCTCAGTGGTAGAGCATCGCCTTGCCAAGGCGAGGGTCGCGAGTTCGAATCTCGTCTTCCGCTCCAAGTTTATAGGGGTATAGCTCAATTGGTAGAGTAGTGGTCTCCAAAACCATTGGTTGAGGGTTCAAGTCCTTCTGCCCCTGCCAGAAAACAAAGGAATCTCTCGTGTATGAGAGATTCCTTTGTTTTGTATAAGAATAAGAACGTTATAAATTCATCGACAATAAGATGGGACAGGCACGTCGACTGATAGAAATTGAGGTATACTCTAAAATTTAATACGTATAATTATGAAGAATAAAAGAAGTTTTTAGGTGGATGTTATGCTAACAGTACTAAAGTAGGGAGTGAACGTATGGCCGACTTTTTTAGCCAAGTATTTTCTTTTGAGGGGCTAGGAATTGTCGCCTCCATTCTTAGTATTCCGTTGGCTTTGTTTTTTAATAAATTAAATAATGAAAGCAAATATTTAAAAATTAGGCGATCAATAGTTTGCATTTTACTATGCAAACTTGGTGAAAGCAAAACTTTAACTACTTTTGAAATTCAGTCAGTTATTAATTCTAAAATTAATGAAACCAAATTAAATATTAGGGTAGGAGAGATCATAGATGACCTAGTGACGGAAGTTATTGGAAGCCCTTTGTTAGATATCGATAAAAAAGAAAACATCTTAACAAATCTACGGGAAATATATTCTGGGGAAAAGTTAGTTACTATTGGAAATAAAAATGATATACCAGCTAATAATTTGGGGCAGTATATAGAAAAAGTTGCTGATCAAACTAATGTAGGATCAAATAATGTTGCAGATTTCAAAACTAGAGAAAGTGATAATTATATTGGTATACTTGGGAAAAGAAAAGGGAGTACGTCGGATGAATTTGCTGTAACTGTAACTATTATCGTGATTATTTTTTACGCCATAACCCCGAACTTTGAACAAAGTACTATTAGCCAAGCTGCCCCGTTTAAACTCTATATTATAATTGGTGCAATTGCCTCATTATTGGCGATAATGGCCAACAATATTATCGAAAAAATTACGAGAAAAAGTACAGAAATTAATGGTAAAAGATAAATTATAACGAGTAAATGATAATTGAAAATCGGGGAAAAATGAAAAACTAATTGACATAATATTTTTTTGGACATTCACCTGGAAGTTATGGTATAATAACTATGGAAAAATAATAATATAGGGGTATAGCTCAATTGGTAGAGTAGCGGTCTCCAAAACCGTTGGTTGAGGGTTCAAGTCCTTCTGCCCCTGCCAGGAAACGCACGGAATTACTCAGTCGAGTGATTCCGATAATTTTTATTTTCGGGTGATTTTAAGCGCGGTTCTATACATCTGCAATATTCGCGTTTAATACAAAACAGGGGTGGACACGCATGACAAATGTCTGAAAATTAATGCCGAAATTGAGCGGGAAAACAGCCAAGGAGTACGAGACAAATCTCAGTGATAATAAGAAACAGGAATAGGATAGTCCTTTTGAAGCCTGAATAATAATAGCTGTGTTAGAGTTAAGAAAAAATTCTCTGTTTTCGTCGGTTTTTGCTGAATATTTAGTGTTGTTAAAATAGTAATAATTGTCTAATATCGGTTATATAAATGTGATATAAATGAAACAACAATGTAACTTTTTATTGTTAAAGTAAAGGAAAGTGAACCAAATGGTATAAAGGAGATAATGTCGATGAAAAAGATATTTGTGGCAATGCTCATGGGATTATTCATATTTGGAGGGACAGCAAGTATAAATGTTTGTAGTGCATCCGGTTCTCAAGATATTGTTCAATGGTACAATCAGAAATCTTTGATGCTGGAGAGTATTGGAAGTACTATATCAGTTACTAAAGATTTTGTAGCTTATCTGATGGATGAAGGATACGCACCTAGGGATATAGTAATGGCTGGACTGTTAGCTGGACGGTTGGCTGACCAAAACCCTACTATTAATACACATGTTAATGCGATAAATGAAATTCTAGTTAAAAAGACTAGTAGCAATACTTGGCAGGATATAGCTAATGATATGGGAGTAGATCAAGATACTTATAACCAGTATGCTTCTAAGGCTAACCAAATAGGTTAAGGGAAAATTAGCGAGCCGCATGTGGTATGGCTGTTACGCCATACCACATGCGGCTTTTTTTATTTGGTTGGCGGATTTAAAAGAAAATGTGTTGCTGCAATTCATTCGGTAAATTGATGGAAAATGGAAACGGGTTTTTCTATGTTTATGTGATAAGTTATATTTTCGGTCTGGCAACTTTAAGTTAGCGGTATTTTCACTTTTGGACATCATCCTAATATCTATGATATAATTATATCAAGACAATTTTAAGTAGTGTACGGCTGAGAAACTACTTGTATATCGCATGTTTGTTCCGTTGCTCTCCTGCTCCAATCATACCACATATTGGGATAACTCAATTGATCGGGTAGTGGTCTCCCAAGCGGTTGGTTATTGGTTCAAACTACTGCCCCTGCCAGGAAAACAAGAAACGACACGGGTTTTAGCCTTTGTCGTTTCTTGTTTTTATATATAACAATAATAGCAATTTGGAAGGATGTTGCAATAATGGTCTTTGTAAATTCCCTGGAAAGCATTTTAAGTATAATAATAATGATATTTCTAGGATATATCTTGACGCGCAAAGGGATTTTTAGCGATAATACAGCTAAAACTTTTACAACGATGGTTCTCAAAATATCTTTACCCGCGTATATGATTTGGAATCTTACGAATACATTTGATAAGGAAACACTATTTAGTTTGATTGGTGGGTTAGTGATTCCTTTTATGTCAATGTTGGCCTGCTATTTGCTTGGTTCTTTAATCAGTAAGCTAATTGGGGTTGACTATAAGCGCCAAGGGGTTTTTAATTGTATATTTTTTGTTTCTAACACTATCTTTATTGGGTTGCCGATAAATTTGTCACTGTTTGGTGAAAAAAGTATTCCTTATGTTCTTTTGTATTACATAGCTAATACGTCATTATTCTGGACATTAGGAATTTATTCGATTAGTCGAGATGGCAACGGACCTAAACCTAAGTTAATTAGTTATCAGACGATAAAAAAAATATTTTCACCGCCACTTATGGGTTTTTTGGTAGGGCTTTTATTGGTTGTTACTGAGGTTAAACTGCCGCCTTTTATTGCCGATAGTTGTAAATATTTGGGAAGCTGCACAACTCCATTATCAATGCTGTTTATCGGAATATCAATATATAATGTCAAGCCTAGTGAAGTAAAGTTAAGCAAAGATATGGTTGCGATTATTTTGGGCAGATTTATCATAGCCCCGCTGTTGGTGTTTTTGTTTTCTTTATTGATACCGATGCCGATACTAATGAGAAAAGTGTTTATTGTTCAATCGGCAATGCCAATAATAACCAGTTCGTCAATTGTTGCTAAAGCTTATAATGCCGATTATAAATATGCAGCGGTAATGACAACGGTTACGACAATAATCGCAATGTTAGCAATTCCAATGTATATGGTACTATTTAGCTATTTATCTGTATAGAATTAGAATAGGATAATATACTGATTGATATAATGGTTGAGGGAAAACTATGATAAGTAATTATCATAGTTTTCCCTCAACCATTATTGGCAAGCTTTAAATTTTACGTTAAATGTAGTTCCTGTTGTGCCAGTTGTAATAGTAATTTTGGCGCCATGGCGGTCGGCAATCCGGTAGCAAATAGATAAGCCTAGACCAGTTCCTTTATCTTTAGTGGTTATAAACGGAGTTCCCAATTGGTTCATAATTTCTGGAGAAATGCCTGGGCCTGTATCTTGTACTCTTAATATGATTTCATTATCGTCCGCGTTAAAGGACGTACTAATAGTCAGCACGCCTGATCTTTGCATAGCTTCTAGACCATTGCGCACAAGATTAATAATCAGTTGTCGGATTTCCTTATTGTCAAACTCAATATTCGGAATGATGCCTGTTGCCATACGAATATCGTGGCCATGAGGCAAAGCTGTTGCCTGAAGTAATGGGAAAAGATCATTTAGCACATTATTTATATTGCCGCATTTCATCTCAACAAGTTTGCGTTTTGAAAGTGATAAAAATTCGGTAATAATTGAATTAGCACGGTCCAACTCTTCTATCATTGTGGAAAGTTGTTTGTTGTATATGGAAAAAAGTTCTTTTTGCTGAAACAATTGTAAATAACCGCGAACTGTCGTCATGGGGTTACGAACCTCATGCCCGAGAGCCGCGGCCATTTCACCGATTACATTATATTGTAGTTGGGCATTGGCTTGCTCTAATTCGGAAGTCACCGTATTAATCAGATGGGTTAGCACCTTTAATACGCCGAGATTATCTTCAGCCAATTTGTCTAGTTGTACCTTTGAAAAATTTTTCTTTCTGTTAGCTGTTTTTAATTCTTGACAATCTTCCGATAGTGCTAGAATTGTCATTGTAACATTGAGCAACTGGTTAGTATCGTTAAGGTGGAAAAACTCTCCACTTGTAAAGAAACCTGCTGTTGGCGCGATGGCTTGAAGGTGCTCATATTCAAGATGAGCTGAATTTTGTAAATAACTTTTGCGACTAGAACAAGAATAAACAAAAATACTTTCAACAGGTTGCTGTTTGATTTTCTCGAAGAATCTATTGGTTTCATCAAGAATCAGTCCGATGTTGCCAAAACTTAATCTAACTGTTTCGCCATCAAGCACGTCGCCGGCAAAACTAATGGAATTATCATCATGAAGAATCATTGGGACTCTAGCAACTTGAATACCACACCTGCTGACAATAAGGGGATATTCAATAGCGTTGTGCAATTTTTCTGTGGGATCTAAGCCAAGATATTTTTGAAAAACTTGATATGCAGGCTGATGATCGATGGTGTATATGCGTACGCCTTCCGCCTTGGTAATGGTCATGGTTTTACCAATGGGCTGCCAGCCTAAATTCCAGTAACGAGTAGCGGTTAACTTTTCTCCTTCAAAAACAGCGCCGACTACGCCGGCCTCGGAAATTTTTCCGTTACAGCATACAATTGCTTGTTTCATATTACAGATGTCTCCGGCACATCCCCCTGCAACCGGCAAGTTTGGATTGCCTTTATGAATACCTAATAGAAGTTTGTTGACATCCACACTTAAGCTAGTTGCAAATATTAGCATTATTTTTGCGGTGGGGCTAGTTAATTGGGTTGCCAGTGAAAGTCCTAAACTGTAATCATCGTCTTTGTTTTTCTCCAGAAGAGTGCAGCGTACTTTGCTGTAATAAAAAATTGAAAAAGAAAGGACGGTCTTCAGTACACTTACCTTGCCGTTTGTAATTTCGCCGCCGGTTGTGGAACCGATAATGCAGGCGTGAGGAACTAGACGAGAAACTTCTGCGGATACTTGTGAAAGATACTCACCTTCGCAGTGACCGCTAAAAATTTGAACAAAAACTGCCGATGCGTTACGGTCAAAAATACAATCTTGATTTTTGGTGATAAATTCTACCAGACTTTTAAAATCATCATAATAGGTATTGATGCTCTTCATCCGGTAAAACCTCCTGCCCGAGTAAGCTGGCGTTATTTGCTAAAATTTCTATAATATAAAACAATAGCAACTGTCCTAAAGTATAACATAATTAGAAATAATTTACAATTTGTTAATATAAATATAAAATCCGCCTCGCTTTTGGGTTTAATTCAAAGTTAGGCGGATTTTATGTCAATGGTCATATGTAGTTATCATTATAGCTAGTCGTTTAAATATTGCCGAATTAAATTTATTACTAAGCTATTGCTACTATTTTTAGTGTCCGATGTGTTTTTATCAAGTTGTTTAATACGATTTTGTAGTTCTTCTTTTAATTCATTTGGAGATTGGATTTTTTTCTTTGTGTTAACATGAAGTTCATTTGACATCGGTTCACCTCCTATTAGAATTATTATACCGCATCGGAAGGGTGAAGGCTATGGAAATAAGCTATCCTGTAATTTGACACAAAACTATAAATAAAATAGAAACGTAAATTGCAAGTGCAAGTTGAACACTATGGTAGAACGATAACTGGAGGTCACGCAGAATAAACGTCGTCAAGGAAAGCGTCGAAAAGTTCGGCTGGAGTCCGATAGCCAAGACGTCTGCGTGGACGGTCATTCAGTTCATCGGCAAAGCCCAACACATCTGCTGGTGCATACTGCTCGATGGAAACGCCTTTAGGAATATACTGGCGTAAGAGGCCATTGTGCCTTTCATTCACAGGACGCTCCCAAGACGAGTACGGATGAGAGAAGTAGACGTTCGTGCCTCATTTAAGGAGCTGTGCAAAATCCTCAAATTCAAAACCATTGTCGGTCGTAATGGTCTTGAATACCTTGCTGAACCGTTCGCCGTACTCAGCGTACAAAACGTTCATGGCGTCGATGACGGCCTCGCTAGTTTTACCGGGAATACGAATGGCAAGGTAGTTGGTGGTGACACGCTCAACCAACGTCAGGATAACAGCTTCCTTACCGTTGCGACGTCCGACCACCGTGTCGGCTTCCCAATGTCCAAGCTCTGTGCGGTCATCCACGATATCGGGCCGCTCGTCAATGCTGTTGCCCTTTGGCCGTTTATGAACTCGGCTCTTTCCTTTGTGGCGCTTGCGTTTGAGGACCTCCGGCAGTTCAAAAAGGGATAATGGCAGATTTTTGGCCTCCAACTCATTATAGAGGGTTTTCGTGCACACCATCGCACTTTGATCGAACAGACTGTGCAACCTGGCGTAACCTACGCAAGCATCTAACGACCAGCGGTGTTCACGGACTTGCTTTACTACCCATCGAATGAAGTCAAAACAATGAGCAATCCGATGGTATCTTCTGCATCGCGTTCGATTGACTTCATAAACTACCCTTCCTCGTTTGGCGCTATATTCAGGTCGACGCCCCCGGTGGCTTTTACGAGGTGGCGTACCACGGCGCAATTCATTCATAACGGTGCTTGGCGAGCAGTTGATTTCTTTGGCAATCGCTCTGAGAGAGTATCCTTGTTTGTTTAATTGCTGAATTACCCCGCGATCTTCTTGTCCTAAGTGCTGACCGCGTTTGCGTTCAGGTTCTACTGTGATATAATCATAGCAGTCCATAGTGATTGCCTCCTCATTGGTGATGGTTGTGTGGAAACTCCATTCTACCATATGAGGAAAAGTCACCTATGGACTTTTTCCTTAGGTGTTCAACTTCATTTTACAATCGGCCAATAAAATAGAAAATGTGAAAAACATAAATGATATAGTAAAGATGATAGAAAACAGTTGAGAAGGAGAAGTCACTCATGAATTAGTTTATAAATAATTGTTATTGGCTGAAGCTGAAACGGTACGTTTTTGTCAGGCGTTGTTTTATTTGCTGATTAACATTTTTACGGCTACAAACATCAAGAAAACAGCAAAGGCTTTTTTTAGTATCTCTGTGGGAATAACTTGAGCAAGTTTGCCACCGAAGAAAGCACCGATAAGTAGCGTTAGACAAATAATGATGCCAGCGGTGATATCGACGTTGTTGTTTTTATAATACTGCCAAAATGCCAGTATTCCTACGGGGGGCAGCATGATTGCCAATGATGTTCCCTGCGCTTTTAATTGCGTAAAGCCGCAGGCATACATCAAGGCAGGGACAATTATTATTCCGCCGCCAATTCCGAAAAATCCACTCATTATTCCGGCGATTGCGCCGATTAAGGCGTAAAAAGCAATTTCCATTTTTAAGACCCCCAACAAATTATTAGTCCGGTAGATATTATTTTACTACAATTTCATTGATAATAACAAAAAATGTGATATTTATTTGATAATTGTCGTATATTGGTAATTATATAATAGTGGCCGGTATTTACAGACCGGCAAAAAAGGTGTTGGATTTAACGGCAACTAATGGTATAATCGACATATTAACTTAGTTATACTTTAAAATGCTAAAGCATAATAATGAAGGAGTTGACATAGATGAGTAAATATTGGAGTGAAGTTGCCAAAAAAATCGATCCCTACGTGCCGGGGGAGCAGCCCCAAGATAAGCGTTATATTAAGTTAAATACAAACGAAAATCCATATCCGCCGTCGCCCAAAGTACTTGCCGCGATTAATCAGGTGACAACGGAAACTTTAAGATTGTATCCTGATCCGGAGTGCCGGGAACTGAGAGCGTGTATTGCTGAATATCATGGACTGACTAAAGAACAAGTTTTTGTAGGTAATGGCTCGGATGAAGTTTTAGCGTTTTGTTTTCAGGCGTTTTTTAATCCGGGAACGCCAATTCTTTTTCCGGATATCAGCTATAGTTTTTATCCGGTTTATGCCAAATTGTATAATATTGATTATAAGCTTATTCCTTTGGAAGATGATTTTTCGCTGGCGTGGGATAAATTCTGCAGTCCAAACGGGGGCGTGATTTTTCCCAATCCTAATGCTCCTACCGGCAGGTATATGCCGCTTGAAGCGGTAGAAACTATCTTAGAAAAAAATATTGATCAAGTGGTAATTGTGGATGAAGCATATATTGATTTTGGCGGCCAATCTGCAGTAAAATTTATTAATCGTTACCCGAATCTGCTGGTAGTTCAGACGTTGTCAAAATCACGGTCACTGGCAGGGCTGAGGGTGGGACTTGCCATAGGGCATAAAGATTTGATTGAAGGGTTAGAACGTGTTAAAAATTCGATAAATTCGTATACGCTTGATCGGGCGGCGATGGCCGGAGCAGAAGCGGCGTTTAAGGATGAAGCATATTTTCAGACCACCCGTAATATGATTATGGCTACCAGGGAAAAGACTATTGTTGATCTTCAGCGGTTGGGGTTCACGGTTATTCCTTCGTTGGCTAATTTCATTTTTATTAGTCATTCCCGAGTCTTGGCGGCTGATATCTATCAGCAGTTGAGGGAAGAAGGTATCTTGGTGCGGTATTTTAATAAGCCGCGAATTAATAATTTTTTACGGGTAAGCATTGGCAATGACCGCGAAATGAAAAGCTTGGTAGAGCAGTTAACGACGATTGTACGGTAGAAATGAATAGAGGCCCATCCAGCGTGAAGCGCAGGATGGGCCTTTTAAAGTGTATTAGCAATTTTTATGATGCTGTTTGGCGTTTGGCCAGTTCTTCTTCGGCACTAACCAATTTAATGCAAAGAACTAATAATTCCATTGCTTGCTGAAGTTCGGCCAACGACGGCATTGTCGGAGCAATCCTGATGTTTCTATCTTCCGGGTCATTGCCATAGGGGAAGCTGGCTCCAGCTGGGGTTAGTACTACGCCGGCTGCTTTAGCCTTGGCTACGACTTTTTTAGCACAACCTGGTGGGGTATCTAGGCTGATAAAATAGCCGCCATGAGGTTTGCTCCAGGATATAGTGTGGTCATTAGCGAAGTTGTCTTGTAAAATATTTAAGACTATCTTGAATTTGGGGCTGAGGATAGCAGCGTGGCGTTCCATATGTGCTTCAATTCCAGCGATATTTTTAAAGAATCGAAGATGACGCAGCTGATTTATTTTATCAGGGCCAATAGATTGAACTGACATTAGTTTTTTCAGCCAGGAAATGTTAGCTTCGCTGCTTGCTAGCATAGCAATTCCGCTGCCAGGGAAGCTTATTTTGGAAGTTGAGGAGAAGATGAAAACCCGGTTAGGATGATTGGCTTCGCGGCAAGCGGTCAATATATTAAGTAGCTTTGGATGGGTGCTATCAAGATGATGCACGATATAGGCGTTGTCCCAGAAGATAGTGAAATCTGGAGCTTTGGCAGACATTTTTGCCAAGCGGGTAACAACATTGTCCGAATATGTAATGCCGGTTGGGTTGCTGTATTTGGGAACGCACCAGATGCCTTTGATTTCAGGGTCATTGGCAACTAAACGTTCGATAGTGTCCATATCCGGGCCGTCACTATGATAGTCGATAGGAATCATCTCTATACCAAAGTTAGCTGAGATCGCAAAATGGCGGTCATAACCGGGACTGGGACATAAAAATTTGATTTTAGACAGTTTGCACCAGGGTGTGTCACTGTCAGGTAGACGGTGCAGCAACATTTTAGCAATTAGATCATACATTTGCGTTAAACTGGAGTTACCGCCAACGATGACTTCCTGTGTTTGTACCTCGAGTAACTCGGCGCAAAGGGCTTTTAGTTCAGGTAGTCCGTCGAGTATGCCGTAATTGCGGCAGTCGGTACCATTAGCAGACCGATAGTCTGAACTATCGAGACTTTCGAGAAGTCCGTTGGATAAATCAAGCTGTTCTTTGCAAGGTTTACCGCGGGACATATCTAAGTTAAGTTTTTTGTTTTGTATATCTTGGTATTTGCGTGATAATGATGAGTGATATGTTTCAAGATCCGATGTAGTAATATTTTGCAATTCAATCATTGTGCATCGCTCCTTTAGCCCTTTTACCATTATACGAAACTTACTTAAGACAAGACAATAGCTTTTAAGAAAAAATACTAAAATTTTTATACTTTTGTCCATGTATTATGAATACTATGTCGTTTTTCATAAAAAAGTACAACTTCCGAATATATCGGCGGTTGTACTTTTGGGATAACTATTTACTTGCTATAACAATTAACAAAGTGCGCGCCGAGCCGCTCATATTTCTCTAATACAGCGATGGCATTGGCGCAGTGTAGATCGTTGCCAGAGTCAAACTCTTGTGGGCCAATTGCTTCTTGAAGAATTGAATTAATTTCAAACGAGCAATATCCTAAAAGAGTAAGGCGTTTCAATAATTGCTGGATGCGATGTTTCATACTTTCCCCTCCGTTCCCAATTATCGGTAATTTTTGACGCAGGGCTGCGTCATCAGCCGCGAATTACCATTCGACTATTACCAATACTGAGTCAGAATTAGAATTCAGAGCCAGCATCATGCTCTATAATACAGTATATTCAACTAAGGGTATCAGGAAATAATCTTCGTAATAGTAGCATAAAATATTTTTAATGTCAACAATAAGGACTACTTTCTAATTCGGGCTGACTTTATTAGTTTATGCTGGAGTAGCGATTGGTAGAACAAAAAATAATATTGTTATAAAATGGCAAGCGCTTCCGGCGATAACGAAGAAGTGCCACACGGTATGGTTATAGGGGAGCTGACGGCAAAGATAAAATACTGCGCCGATGGTATATGATAGTCCGCCAGCGATTAGCCAGTATAAGCCGGTAACCGGCAAAGCGGCAAGAAGCGGCTTGATGAATATTATGGCTAACCAGCCCATTCCAAGGTAGCATAAGGTAGAAATAACTTTAAATTTTTTTACAAAAAATATTTTTAGGATAACCCCAATCGCGGCTAGACTCCAAACAATCCCAAAAATCGTCCAGCCGAGTACGCCGCGGAACAGTACCAGAGCGAAAGGGGTATAAGAACCGGCAATTAAAAGATATATGGCGGAGTGGTCGCAGATTTTAAATATATATTTAAGCCGCTCATTTTTAAAGCTGTGGTATAGAGTTGAGGCAAGGTATAAAAGAAAAAGTGAAACGCCATAGATGATAAAGCTTACTTGGTGCCAGATAGTACCGTAAATATAAGAGGTTATAACTAAGGCGGTTAGACCAGCCAGGGCTAATGCAGCACCAACGCCATGCGACAGGGCGTTAAGTATTTCCTCGAGGTGTTCTTGATGTGTGGTTAATGTAGACATAATAAACCTTCTTTCTGGATTGGTATATTGATCAGCATGATAATATTGTTATATGCAAAAAGAAAAAATATGTGGTGTTAGTCTTATTGAATATTATACCATTTGTTTTTAGAAGATAACTAGTGAATTTAGTGCGATTCTAAACCGGTGTGAGACTAATATTAAAGTAGATAAAAAATATTCCCCGAACATTATGGTAGGGGAATATATCTGATACCATTGAAAAAAGTGTTAGCTAAGGGCTACAATGATTGCTCCGATGGCTATTAGTCCTACGCCCAAGGCGTTTAGCAAGTTGATTTTTTCACCCAGAAAGATAATCGCTAGGATGGTAGCTAATACGACACTAAGTTTGTCGATCGTGGCGACCTGAGACACTTTGCCGAATTTTAGTGCTCAAAAGTAGAATAACCAGGATAGTGCACCGGCGATGCCGCTTAGGGTTATAAATAAGATGGTTCTCTTATCAGAAAAAATGTTGGTCATTTGACTGAGAATGCCCTGGCTGGCGCGACTAAAAACAGGAAAATTATTGTCATAATCATGGCTCGGATTGCGGTTGCAGTGTTGGGGTCAGCCCACTGGAACACCGGCAAGAGCAGCAGTTATTGCTGACAAAAGTCCAAAGATAAGCCAAAGGTGATCCATCAATTTCACTCCTCAATAGAAAGTATAAAGACGACTGCCTAAAAAGCTGGACAGTCGTCTTTATATTATTCGATAACTAAGCGATGATATGTTTTTTTGCCTTTGCGGACTAAGAGACTGCCGTTGGTAAATAAGTTGGTGCTAAGCGTAAAGTCAGGATCAGTAATTTTGGTGTCGCCAAGGTAGAGACCGCCTTGGGCGATAAGACGACGCCCTTCGCTTTTGGAGGCGAAGATGGCATTGGTCGCTAATAGGTCAATAAGTTTGCTGGAAGCATCTGCCGCACTAATAGTAGTAGTTGGGGCATTTTCAAGCGCGCCGGTTCCGCCGAAGAGGGCTTGCGCTGCCTGCTGGGCTTTTTCCGCTTCTTCAACGCCGTGGACTATTTTAGTAATTTCAAAAGCCAGGACTTGTTTGGCGGTATTGATTTCTTTATCTTGTAGCGCGCCTAGGCGTCGTACTTCATCCATGGGCAGGAAAGTTAAGAGAGCTAGGCATTTTTCTACGTCGGCGTCATCGATATTTCGCCAGTACTGGTAGAATTCATAAGGTGAAGTTTTTTCCGGGTCGAGCCAAAGGGCACCCTTTTCAGTCTTGCCCATTTTGCGGCCATCGCTGGTAGTCAATAGGGTAAAAGTAAGGCCATAAGCCGGTTTGCTGTCTTTGCGGCGAATAAGGTCAACGCCTTGGATAATATTGGACCATTGGTCATCGCCACCCATTTGCATTGTGCAGTTAACGCGGCGATTTAGTTCAAGAAAGTCGTATGATTGCATTAGCATGTAGTTGAATTCTAAGAAAGATAGGCCTTTTTCCAAGCGTTGTTTAAAGCATTCGGCGGTAAGCATTCGGTTTACTGAGAAGTGAGCGCCTACATCACGAAGAAATTCGACATAATTAAGTTCTAACAGCCAGTCGGCGTTATTCATCATTAGGGCTTTGTCATCTGAGAAATCAATAAACCGTTGCATTTGAAGTTTAAAGCGATCACCGTTATGGTTGATGGTTTCCCGTGTCATCATTTTGCGCATGTCGGTTTTTCCCGAGGGGTCACCGACCATTGCGGTACCGCCGCCAATAAGACAGATGGGGCGATGACCATGCTGCTGCATATGAGCCATGACCATCATTCCCAGAAAATGGCCAACATGCAGACTATCTGCGGTTGGATCAAAACCGATATAGAAGGTAATTTTTTCTTTAGCAAGCAATTCGCGAATTTCATCTTCATGAGTTAGTTGTTGGATAAAGCCGCGCTCTTGTAATACATCAAAAACGGACATAATAACAGCCTCCTTAATGACTAGTGAAAGTATTTTAATAAAATAAAAAACCCATCCCTCTAATGAGGGACGAGTTATACACCCGCGGTACCACCCTTGTTGCCAGTACAAATGCCGCTTTAACGAAGGCCAATAAACCTTCAAGCCGTTAACGGTGGCTGCCGACTGGGGCCTACTATCTTTTTCAGCCTGTTGCTTGCGGGTGTATTTCGGTCAGTTTGTATGCTGGGTTGCACCATCCCCCGGCTCTCTAAAAAACAAAACTGGCGTACTTGTCCCGCGCATTGCATTTAGTCAAATATGGTATTACCAGTAATATAGCAGTAACGACTCTCAATGTCAATGGACGAATTAGCGGTGGAACCAAAATACTTTTTGCCCTAGAATTATATTTTTAACCGGAGCATAGTATGTAAAAATGGCTGGGAAAATTGATAAAAATTACATTTTAACATGTTGCTAATATAAT